>R03__coassemble_262_pt1 | contig 32810 bp, 36 predicted proteins | sample R03__metabat2_low_PE_060 | metagenome-assembled genome bin R03
TATTCCGCACCTACTCGCCCGCGAGGCGGCGGTCAGCGAATGCTGACATATTCCTTTCGCCGCCTCTGCGATAAAAAGGGGCAGGTTTAAGCCTGCCCCTTAAAGCCACAATATCATATGCCGTTATCGCATGCTATACTGTCATAATGTCCTTAGACTTCTCATCTATCATCGCATCAATCTGCTTTACGAACTTGTCCGTCACCTTCTGAAGTTCCTCCTCAAGAGAGGCAACCTCATCCTCTGAAACATCTTCACTCTTTGTGAGTTTCTTAAAGGCATCATTACCGTCACGCCTTATATTACGTACAGCAACCTTTGCAGCCTCACCCTTTTTCTTGATATCCTTAACAAGCTCTTTTCTTCTTTCCTCAGTAAGCTCAGGAAATACAAGTCTTATTACGGTTCCGTCATTGGTTGGATTAATACCGATATCAGAAGCCTGGATTGCCTTTTCTATATCCTTAAGAAGTGATTTTTCCCAGGGCTGGATCTGAATCATTCTTGCATCGGGTATTGATATATTGCCAACCTGCTGAATCGGTGTGGGGGTTCCGTAATAATCCACCTTAAGCCTGTCAAGCACATGCGGATTGGCTCTCCCTGCACGTATCGATACAAAATCGGCAGATAAATGATCTATTGTCTTCTGCATCTTCTCCGTATATTCATTAATACGTTCACTCATACTGTAATCCTCCAATATTCTGTCTCTTATACTGTCACTATCGTTCCGTTAAAATCACCCGATATTGCCTTTATTATGCTGTCCTCTTCATTAAGAGAAAATACATACATGGGCATTTTCTGCTCCATGGCAAGTATTGAAGCGGTAAGATCCACTACCTTAAGCTGCTTGTCTATAACTTCGCCGATAGATATCTTCTCATACCTTACTGCATCCGGGTTAGTCTTGGGATCGCTGTCATATACGCCGTCAATTGCTTTAGCAAGAAGGATTGCTTCTGCTTCAACCTCAATGGCACGCAGCACTACTCCGGTGTCTGTGGAAAAATACGGATGCCCTGTACCTCCTGCAAAGAAGACAACCATACCCTTTTCAAAATATTTATTGGCCCTGTCCTTAGAAAACAGTTTAGTAAAACTGCCGCACTCAAAAGGAGTCAGAATATTGGTCATCATCCCAACGGATCTGAATATTTCAGAGACATAAATACAATTCATGACAGTCGCCAGCATTCCTATCTGATCGGCTTTGGTCCTGTCGATATTCTCGCTCGTACGCCCTCTCCAGAAATTACCGCCGCCGATTACAATACCGACCTGAACCCCCGAGTCTACTATCCGTTTAACCTGAAGTGCAACTCCTCTTACCGTATCCTCATCAAAACCTGTCTTTTTATCTCCGGCGAGTGCTTCGCCGCTTAATTTAAGCAGAACTCTCTTCATATTAATCCTCTGTAAAGAAGCTTACGGGGCTGACTTCCGCATAGCACTGTGAGCACAGACCTTCAATGGCAGCACCATTATTGATCTGAATTGATTTTGACTTAATATTACCCATTATTATTGCCGTTGAATCAAGAACAACAGGACCCTTAACATCTATATCACCCTTGATTGCACCCGCAAGAACTGCAGAAGCAGCGGTTACATTACCCTTTATAACAGAGCTCTGCCCAACCTTTATTGAAGAAGCAGAAGCGATTTCACCGACGATCTTGGCACCATCTGCAAATACTTCATCGGCCTTTGAATTGCCTTCTATCATTCCTGTTACATTAAGCTTACCGGCTATTGTGATATTACCCTTTACGATACCCATGATATCAAGCGATCCTTCCGATGTAATATCTCCAACGACCGTCATTCCCTCGGGAATGCAGCCCACACTCGTGTAACTTGCCGCTGTCGTATTAATGGGTGCCGGACGGTTCTCCTCACTCTCCGGTGCAAATACAGGTGTAACCGGTGCCTTAGGTGCTTCCTCTACTACAGGTTCAGGTGCGAATACAGGTGCAACCGGTGCCTTAGGCGCTTCTACTGCTACAGGTTCCGGTGCAAATACAGGTGCAACCGGTACCTTAGGTGCTTCCTCTGCTGCAGGTTCCGGTGCAAATATCGGTGCAACCGGTGTCTTAGGTGCTTCCTCTGCTACGGGCGCACTTGCAAAAATCGGTTCAACCGTCGGTGCCTCAGAAGCAGGCATAACGGTTTCCGTATATACCGGAATATCCACAGGTGCCGCAGCGGCCTCCTCTGCCTTATTAGCCTCTTCATTGACAACATCCATATCAAGTGCTGCAAGAAGACTTGCAAGTTCATCCTCCTCAGCCTTTGGTGCCTCAGGCACTGCTGCAGGTGTGATGGTATCTACCATCTGGGGCTGAACCGGCTGTTCGCCATTCTCCGGCATAAGTTCATTGACTGCCTGCGATAAATCATCCTTAAAATCCTTGAAAAAACTCATTTTGTTACCTCCGTTATTCTGTATTGGTATGGTGCTGAATCAACATCGTTGACTCATCAATTGGCATGATTGGGATGCCTTCGGCCTGCAATGCCTCAATAATTGTAGGAAGAGCAGCAACCGTTGTTGACTTGTTGCCCAAATCATGCATTAAGATCATGACCTCTTCATACTTATCAATGTCCTTGAGCGCATTCTCTACAATTTCTTCAGCCGGCAGTGCCGGATTTGATGCGTCCTGTGTCGAGATATTCCAATCATAATATTTAATGCCGCGCTCATTAAGCACAGAACAAAAATCTTCGAATTTATTACCTATATGGGTATTCTTAGACCCACCCGGGAAGCGATATATTACAGGTGTGTAGCCTGTCTGCTCCGTAATATAATCGGATATCTTGTCAAGATCCTTTTCAAAAGAGTCCTTTGAAGAATATATCTCATCATACACATGTGAATAGGAATGCATTCCCAGTGTATGCCCCTCGTCAAGAATCCTCTTATACATAGGCACGAGTGATTCGGATTCCTTACCTACGGTAAAGAACGTAGCCTTTACATCATAGCGTTTCAATATGTCCAGAATAGCAGCCGTATTCGGACTCGGGCCATCATCAAAAGTCAGATAAACCTTTTTGGGCCAGGCATCCGGATCCCTATCAGAAGCCGGATGATAGGTCAGAATATCCTGTTCGACATGCGTAAGCCTGTCTGATAAATCCGACACCCTGTCGTTAAGGGTCTCCTGCTTAGCAGCTATGTCCTCAACACTTACGGACAAATCCCTCTGCTGCATTATTATGCCTTCAATGGATTCTTCATTATTTTTAATGTCCTTTTTGGATGAAGCATTAAAAGCAAAAAGAATCACACATAATATAATAGGTATAAGTACTGCAGCATAAGGCCCGAAAACAAGAAACAGTTTAAGGCGTTCTACCCGCTCACTCTGCGAATCCGCAGATTCTTTATTCTGTTTGTTAAGCATAGCAACCCCTTTTCCCCTAAATCAGGCGAACCGCCCCTACAGTCCGCACAACTATTTAGTATTATAGTTATTTTTTTCTTCTTTGACAATATAATTTCATAAATATGGTCCGAAAAAATCATATAATTTGTGGTTTTTAATCCCGCGCGGTACAATATGTGCAAAATCATATCCGAAATATTCGCATATGCTGAACCTTTTCTCATAAAATGTAAGTCTTTATTGGTAGAGGGTAATCTTATTTTTATATTTTTATCCATCTGACAAGGCTTTTATTGATTTCGTTTTTATTGATTTATTGATTTCGTTCTATTGATTTTGTTTTTATTGATTTTGCTTTTATTGATTTTGCTTTTTGTAAAACGTCAGTGTTTTTTGTTACGATTCTCTGTGAATGTGATTTTTTTCAAAAAAGTGTTGCATTTATCAGGCAAATGTGACATAATACAATTAATTCGTGTATTATGTGTATGCGGATTTACGAAAACGATTACTTAACGGGGTTTAAAAAGGAGGAATAGTTATGAAGAAAAAAGCTCTTGCAGGTGTTATCGCATTAGGAGTTATCTTAATCCCCATTTTATCTTATACTTACGCTGTTAATTCTAATCCTACCGGCCTTGGGGATTCATCTTTCAGAACACTTGCTGATATTAATTCAGACGAAACAGTTTTCTTTGACGATGAAGCGATTGCTCTTTCAGACGCGTCAAGCAGCAATGCAGGCTTAAGAGCCCAGGCAATAGCAGCCTACAATCAGGTTAATGAGACAAGAGCTTCTGTTGGCGCAGAGCCCTGCAATTGGAATGATAATCTTGAAAGTGCTGCCGAGGTAAGAGCTGAAGAAGCATCCCGTTCTTTCTCCCATCAGCGTCCTAACGGTAAGCAGTGGAACACAGTAAACAGTGCTATTCAGGGCGGTGAAAATTTAGCATTCGGATTCGATTCCGCTGAAGCTGCAATGGAAGCCTGGATGAACAGTCCCACACATGCCGACAACATCACATATCCTGAATTTACGGAGATGGCGATTGCCGTATATCAGGCAGATGACGGTACATGGTACTGGGCTCAGGAATTCGGTTACTAAATCAATCAAAACATATAAAACTTCGGAGCACCGGCACAAAGCCGGTGCTCCTTTCTGCTTATGAATAAATGCATAAATTATAACTCTGTTTTTATGGATTTCTATTGAAATGAAAAAAACCATTTGATATAATTACAGAGTTTTTTTAGACGCTTTGTCAACAAATACGGAGGAAACTAAAATGAGAATCATTAAGGCAAAAGATTATGATGCAGCCAGCAAAGCATGTGCAAACTTGATTTTCGCACAGGTTGTTACGAAGCCCGATAGCGTTCTCGGTCTTGCAACAGGATCGACACCCATTGGCACCTACGAACATCTTGTACGCCTTTACGAAGCGGGTGATCTCGACTTTTCACAGGTTCATTCGGTTAACCTTGACGAGTACAAGGGACTTGACGGTGACAATGATCAGAGTTATCGCTACTTCATGAATGAACATCTCTTTTCAAAAGTTAATATCAACAAGGAATGGACTAATGTTCCGAACGGTTTAGAACCCGATGCAGATAAGGCCTGCAGCGACTATGAAGCAATAATCGCTTCTCTTGGCGGAATTGACTTACAGCTCTTAGGTCTTGGCCCTAACGGTCATATCGGTTTTAATGAGCCCTGTGACGAATTTGTAAAGCTCACTCATTGCGTTGATCTTACCGAGAGTACAATCGAAGCAAATTCAAGATTCTTCTCTTCTAAAGACGAAGTCCCCACTAAGGCCTATACAATGGGCATCAAGACTATAATGGATGCTAAAAAGATTGTCCTTATAGCAACAGGCAGGAATAAGGCTGAGACAGTTAAAAAGGCATTTTTCGGTCCCATAACTCCTAATGTGCCGGCTTCCATCCTGCAGCTTCATCCTGACTGCACAGTTGTGCTTGATGCTGATGCAGCTTCTCTTATTTAGGATTTTTTTAATTTTTATTTAGGGTTTTTTGATTTTAAAAGCGGCAGTCTTCTGACCTGCCGCTTTTTGTCTGCATTTTTTATTTATATCTTTATGTTTATACCTTTATGTGTCAATGTATAACTTCGGAAATTGCAATTGCTATGCTGTTAGGCCCTATATGGCTGCCAATGCTTAGTGAAAGCTGATCGTATATGACATCATATTCAGGAAAAGCAGCTGCAACGGTTTCATGCCATGCCTTTGCATCATCTTCATCCAGGAAGGAACCGACTGCAGCCATTGATATGTATTTCTTATCAACATTGGCAAATCTTGTATCAAGATCTTCCCTGATAGCTTCTATCATCTTAGCTTCGCTCTTTTTGATTCCTCTTACCTTAGCAAAAGCATCAAGCTTGTCTCCCTGAATTGTCAGTATCGGCTTTATGTTAAGAATCATTCCAAGCGCTGCTCCTGAAGGCGTAACTCTTCCGCTCTTAACAAGGAATTCAAGAGTATCAACAGTAATATAAATGCTGGCATCATATGCTGCTTCTTCCAGTATTGTTTTTATCTCAAGGGCATCTTTACCGGACTTAGCCAGAAAAAGTCCATCGAGCACCGACTGACGCAGCGTCACCGAAATACGGTGATTGTCAACGACCTGGACCTTTCCTTCATAATCGTCCACATATCCGAGCGCATTCTGGCAGGAAGAACTCAGTCCGCTGGACATGGGAATATACACGATCTGGTCAGTTCCTGCAGCCAATATTGAATCCCACATATCCATAACATCTCCGGGTGAAGGCTGGGAAGTCGTAATGTCTTTGCCGGACATTAATGCCTCATAAAAATCCTCATGGGACAGATTTTCTCCCTCAAAATACTCTTGTCCGTCTATAATAACCGGCATCTTAAGCACTTTTACGCCAAGTTCTTCGGCTTCCTTAGCACTTATGCCGCTGTTCTCATCCGTCATTATAACGATGTTCATATCATATCTCCTCATAAACAGGGTCAGTCTTCTCTCTTATCACCCCAGAAAAACAACGCAACTGTACCGGGACCGGTATGCGAGCCAATTGTCGTGCCGATTTTGAATACTTTTACCCTGCCCTTAAGCTTCGGGAAGGTTTCTTCGATCATATCCCTCACTGCAAAAACATCCTCGTCACAGTAAGACCCCGAAATAAAGCATTCCTTATCATAATCAAGTCCGCCCTCGGCATGAAGCTTCATCTGCTCAACCGTTGCCGCATAAACCTTTTTCTTTGTTCTTACCTTAAATCTCGGTATCAGACGTCCCATATAATCCACATTAAGAAGAGGACATATACTGAGAAGATTGCCAACAAAGCCTGCTGTCTTTGTCACTCTGCCGCCCTTTATGTAGAAAGTCAGATCCGTAGAGAAGAACCAGTGATGCACATTGAGTTTATTGTTTTCGGCCCACTCGCACACTTCCTCTATCGACTTGCCTTCATCACGCATTGCGGCAAGATGCGACATTAAAAGTCCGTAACCTGAAGATGCACCAAGCGAATCAACTACGAAGATTTTTCGATCCGGAAATTCTTCTTCCAGATTGCTTTTTGCAATAAGCGCGGAATTGCAGACACCGGATATTCCGCTTGAGAGCGTAACATGGAGAATATCCTTACCTTCCTGCAAAAAAGGCCTGAAAAATGTCTCAAATTCATCAGCATTGATCTGACTTGTCTTCGTCTCGCTCCCGGCTATCATGGCTTCGTAGAAATCTTTCTCGTCCATTGAAGAATACATATCATCCAAATATTCTTTACCGTCAACCTGATAATGGAAGCAGGCATATTTTATGTTTTTCTCCTTATAAAACTCCTTTGATAAATCTGCCGTTGAACAACAACTGATTATAAAATCACTCATATTAACCTCCGCTTCATAATCCTGTTATTTTTGCGATGTCATTATCTTCGCAATTTCTTCATAGCTTGCCCCCTTAGGGACGCTGTGGCTGCCCGTTGTAAGCTTTCTGTCATATCCACCTGAGCATAAATATGCATTAAACGAGACGGCGCTCTCAATAAGACCTGCCTTATAAAGCTGACTGCTTACTGTTTCCGAGCCGCTGCCGGGGCTTACTGTGATATTAACCATCTCGCCGCTCTTACCACTTGCTGCAGATGCCTTTGCCTCTGCTTCTGCTTTTTCTTTTGCCGCCTTTGCCTCTGCTTCAGCCTTTTCTTCTGCGGCCTTTGCCTCTGCTTCGGCCTTTTCTTTTGCGGCCTTGGCTTCTGCTTCGGCCTTTTCTTCTGCTGCCTTTGCCTCTGCTTCGGCTTTTTCTTTAGCAGCCTTGGCCTCTGCTTCGGCCTTTTCTTCTGCGGCCTTTGCTTCTGCTTCGGCCTTTTCTTCTGCTGCCTTGGCTTCTGTTTCCGTTCCCGCCTCTGTCTGCGTTACTTCTTCCGTTTCTGCTTCCGTTTCTGCCTCTGCCTGCGTTACTTCTTCCGTTTCTGTTTCCGTTTCCAATCCCGTCTCTGCTTCCGTCTCCGCGGATTTAATAAGGATTTTCTCCTCCTTAACCATCCCCAGGCTTTCGGCCCTTGCAATGACTTCTTCATCCGTCATCGTCATCTGGCTATTCAAAGACAACCCCATTATAAGCGCAGTAACCGCTATTCCTATTCCCAAACCTCTTAAATAATATCTAAGCCTCAAGATATACACCTCATACTATCTGAATAAATCCAGCACAAGCTTAACCTCGCCTACGCCCAGCTTAAGCTCCTTTGCTATATCAACCGTTGACATGCCTTTATTATGAAGTTCAAGAATACGCTGATTATTATTCTCAGCATTTACACCGGATGCAGACGCAGCATCAGCGGCAGATGCCTGTGCCATCCCCGGTTTAAGGGCTGCGCCCATCTGCTGTGGTGCACTTATGGGTTGCTGTGATGCACTTATGGGCTGCTGCCGCACTGCACTTATGGGCTGCTGAACTGCACTTATGGGCTGCTGTGCTGCTCTTGCAGGTTCGATTATAGGTGACACACCCATCGCAGAAGATGATTTCTTATATGCAGTTCCCGACATAACATCAGTTGCCACTGCCTGTTCAGTCTTTTTATTATTCTGACTGTTTAATATTGCTGCTGCACTGACCTGATTCGCATAGCTTTGCGCCGCCACCGGTATTTTAGGCATCGTAGCAGAATCTTCACCAAACACGGCCTTCTGTTCATCTGACAAGCCTTTCTTTGTAACAGAAACAACCGTAAGTTCTCTTCTTAATCCTTCAGCTGCACTTTGCGCCTTCTGCGAAAGTGCCTCAACATCCTTAAACGCCGCATCCGCTTCTCTTACGATATTGGTAAGATCCGTATGCTTATCCTTTATCATGTCGTACAGGAACATAACCTCCTGATGATTTTTGTTTATCTCTTCAAGAATCGTCTGGCCATACTCATTTACTGCCATGATTTTCTCATTGGAAGTCTTCTCAAGAGCACGCTCAGCCTTATCAACGGCATTGTCTACAGTCTCATCAGCAGCTTCGCCGACTTTGTATTTAACGCCGTCAAATTCCTGCTGTATCATATTTTTTATGTTTTCCTGCTCCGCTTCAAGCTGCTTTCCGCTTTTATTACTGCCTCTGTCGGGTATTAGGAAGCTTAAGACAAAAATAATCACTCCTATAACAAGGAGTGCTATTTCCATAGGGCTCATTAATTATCTCCTCTCTCAAATCTTAAAATCAAATCCGCCGGAAGGAATCTTGGATTTTACAATTCCATCCGCTTTAGATTCCTTCTTCGCATTTTTATTTCTCATATCAAAATACTTATTACGCCCCTCTTCGCGGGCATCATGGTGCGTATCCGGCTCATTGGAATCATCGGCTTCATGCACGGTATGAACATCCATCTCTTTCTTATCGTCAATCTGCTGCTGGATATTAATCTGCACACCCTGAGCCTTGTTATCATCCATCTGTCTTAAAGACGCAAAATCCTGAGTACGGGCCATCATTCCGTTATTGACTATGGGGCTTATCATATTTTATCCTCCGTACATTACAGGGCTCTAATCCTGATATCTGCTCCGTCTTTAACAAACCTTGAATGCTGCGCGGGCTTTGACAGCGTTGTCGATACATCGTTTATCGTAAGCTTGGTCCCGGGATAAGCAAATCCGGATACTTTAACAACGGATTCAACCGGTGTATCTTCTATCAAATCTTCCATGGCAAACAGTTCATTCTGTTCATTTGCAATCTTCGCTTTTAATGTCTGATAGTCAGTGGATAACTGTTTAAAATATCTTATCTGATCCGGTGTCAGTTTATCTCCGGCCTTTATTTTCTTGGTAAAAGTCACTATTACAGGCTCTATAAGTGCCACCTTTTTCGTATCCGCTGCAATATCCGCCTCTAAGGCATTGTACTTATTCTTAAGTGTCGGGTCAACACCAACTTCGATTTCCGTATCAACTCCCATTTCAGAACCGATTGTCTTAGCCACAACAATCCCCTGTGAACGTATGATTCCTCCGGTTATAAAGCCCTTCTTGCCGGTTACCTCGATATCTCCCTTAGCTGATACTTCGCTGTGCAGGATGGCTTCTGCATGAACATAACCGCCGGCCATAACTTTAGTATTCTCAAAGAATTTAGCCACAACATTGCCGCCAGCCTTAAGCATGCCTTTGCCCATTCCGTTCATGCCTCTGGCAATGACTATATCGCCGCCCGCATTGATCATAGCGCCCTCTACGAATCCGCGGATTTCGACACTGCCTTGCGCATCAATACAAAAACCGGCCTTTACATTTCCCGTAACAAGCACATCACCCTGGTAATCAATATTGCCTGTGGCAGTATCCACATCAACGACCTCATATACGTTAGATACAAAGACCTTATCCTCAACAAGAGATACGTGACCGTTTACCAGAGATTTGATGACGCATCCATCTTCCGATAATTCTATATTGTTGCCATACTTTAGTGTGAGTTTCTTAACCTCAGACGGCTTAAGCACATCACCCACAACGTTATATCCTGCCTCACCCGGCACTTCCCGCGTCAGCCTTGCAAGCTCCTGCCCGGCATCACATTTGCATATCGTGGATAAATCAAAAAAGTTAACAGAACCATCTTCATTAAGCTTCGGCTTTGCATTGGGATTTGTATTGAAAAAATATTCAATTGAAGCATCCACACCGCGCTTTGGCGATAAACCGCGTGCCAGGACATAATCCGTACAGTACTTCTTATTCGAAAGGAAATCTGATATCGCCTTATCGTCGATACCTTCCTTGACTCCCCGAAAGATAAGTTCGTTTCTTATATCTTCTGTAGTAAGTGCGCTTCCCGCAGTCGAAAAAGGGTAGAATCTGCAGACTGCACTCATCTTATCGGGAGAGATTCTCACAGAAAAGCTCTCACCGCAGGGAATACCCCGCTTATCCGCAATTTTATAATCTACAGCCTTATCTATATTATCTATTATCTTTTTTAAGGCAACAACGTCGACATTATAGCCCTTCGTCATAAGATAATCTCTTATTTCATCAATATTAATAGGCTGACCGCCATCTTCAGGCGGAAACAGCCTTACATAAGAAACATCATTCCCCAATAATATTTGAAAATACCCATTAACTCCTGCCATTTAATCCCCCATTTATTTAAAGCAGACCTTTTCACAGTCAGTGATTTAACTACGGCTGCGTCAAAATACCCATATAATTTCCCATTTTCTTCTTCATCTTCTGAAGGCCTTTTGTATGAAGCTGTGAAATTCTCGATTCGGAAACCTCAAGAATATTGCTGATTTCCTTTAAGGTAAGTTCCTCGTAGTAGTATAAAACAATAACCTTTCGTTCTTTTTCCGTAAGCAGTTCAAGGGCATCCTTAAGCATCTGCTTTAATTCTTCCTTTTCAATATGCTCCTCCGGCCGCTCCAATTGAGAGGAAAGTCCATGCGAATCAGCCACATCGCTTCCCTGTTCCACAAAATCATCAAGCGAAACGACATTTGTCACCTGCATCTGTGACTGCCAGGAATCATATTCTTCATCTGAAATTCCAAGTGCCTTGGCCACGTCTTCATCGGATGCTGCGCTGCCGGTCTTTGCCTCTATATCAGATATGGCCTGTGTTATCATCTTCTGGCGCTGGCGCACGGTTCTCGGAATCCAGTCCATTTTACGAATCTGGTCCAAAATCGATCCCCTTATTCTAAGAGATGCATATGTCTCAAACTTCACATCCTTAGAGGGATTAAACTTATCTATTGCATCGATAAGCCCGAATATGCCATAACTGCACAAATCTTCATACTCAACATTATAACCTAAATACATGGAAAGACGCCCCGCTACCAGTTTAACCAGCGGAGCATATTCCAAAATGATTTTCTCTCTGAGTTCGGGCGATGCGCTCTTCGCATACTCGGCCCATAATTTTAACTTGCTGTTGTCGTCCATTTGCCCCTCCGAATGCTGTCCCCCTCAGCACACCTCACTTTACGTGTTGCCTATCCGGCTGTCTTTTTCAAGTGTTTCGCCATCAAAAGTACCTGCCGCCGCACCATCTGCGCCTTCTTTGGCGCCTTCGGCATTTTCTGAATCCTCATCACCTGTTTTATCAACGACTTCCCCATCGTCTGTGACTTTTTCAGGCTCCGTGCCGATTTCGAATTTTTCAAATATCAGCTGGATTGCAATGCCTATAATAAGGAATAAAATCAGAACCCACACCAGTGTAATGAGCATATCCTTAAGATCATAACCATTCAAATATGTAATTATACATGCCACACTTCCGGCGATAAGCATAATTATCGCCGGAATCTTTTTAATCTTCAATCAGTCTTTCCTTAAATTGTTTTAACGCCCTTGCCTACAGCCTTAATGACATAATCGCCAGTCTCCGGATAAAATTCCACTGTTCGTCCGAAATTAAGGCCCGTATCACTCGCCAGAATGGGAATGTTATAAGAAGCGAGTGCCTTCTTTACGGCCATAACATTACGCTCGCCGACAGCCATTAAATCATTGCGGCTCTGAAAAGCAAACATCTGCGCTCCGCCTGCAATCTTAGCTACCAAACGGTTCTTTGAAGCACCGGCCGCAACTACAATCCGCACAAGCTCCGCCGTCCCCGTATCCGCAAACTTGGGAATACAGTTATGATTCGCAAACTGCGTGCTGTCAGGCAGCATAATATGCGCAAGCCCGCCAATCTTGGTTATCGGATCTCGTATCGCAATTCCTACGCAAGACCCAAGCCCCAAGGTAGTAATACCGTCAGGCGCCTTACATAATTTAAGGTCTGCCATACCAACCTTAATCAAATCACTCATATAAAACTCCTAACACTACATTCCAAGAGAGGTCAATATCTTATCATAGGATTCAAGATCCGGAGCTAAGATAAAATACCCGTTCAGATTAACATCGTCAGTAAACTGTGTCTGAATAAGAAGCATCTTATCGCCGACAGCCCCAAATTCAATTGCAGGAACCGAAAGTATGGCTCCTGCCATATCAATGCAAATATCAGGAACTGACGGATATATATTAAGATTCGTCAGTGTTGATAAAGAAGAAAGATACGAACCGGTTATTATATTACCGATCTCCTTAAGAGCCGATATCTCCATTTCTCCTAAAGGTCCGTCTCCAACCTCAGTACCCATGAGCTTCGATACAAGTTCTCTTGCAGCACTCTCCTGAAGCAGAAACATAATGCTTCCGGAAATATCACCTTCAACAACCAAGTATATTCCGGCCATAATCTGTTCTTCACCGCCCATGGCACTCCCTACCTCAGGGAATTCCAATAGTGCGACCTGCGGAACAAGCATATCGACCTTCGTATCAAGAAGCTGCGCCAGAGCGGTAGTTGCATTACCTGCACCTATGTTACCGATTTCTTTAAGGACGTCAAAATAAAGTCCATCCATATTATCTAGGTCAACTTTTGCCATAGTCTTACTCCTGTTTGTGCCTTAAACGGCATCAATTCGAATCCTTATCGGAAATAACCATATTAAGATCCAGCAATGAAATAAGTCCGTCGCCGTTCTTACCTATTCCATTTATAAAGGTCTCTTCAGCCTTGCTGTCTCTTAATACAGAATCAATAGACCGTTCATCAAGCGTAACCACTTCATTAACAGCATCAACAATAATTCCGATTGGCGCATTGTTCTCAAGCTTAACAATGATTATACGGGATTTATCCGTATATTCATCATCTTCAAGCCCCATCTTAAGACGCAGACTCATAACAGGGACAACTTCGCCTCGAAGATTGATAACGCCCTTGAAATAATGCTGCACCTGAGGCACTCTTGTAATGCTCTGCATACGAACAATATTCTCTACATATTTGATATCAATACCAAACTGCTCCTCGCCTATTTTTATTACGATAAACTGAACGGTATCATACTCTATAGCAATATTTAAAGCATCCATGGCATCCCCTCCTACATCAGAACATTGGCATCAAGAATAAGAGCAACTTCACCATCACCTAATATGGTTGCGCCGCTTATAAGACGCGAGCTGCAGTTAATATATTTACCAAGTGATTTAATAACGATTTCCTGCTGTCCAATAAGATCATCAACCACAAGACCTGCAAGCGCATCGCCCTTCTTAACTATAACAACTACCATATTGGCATTGGGATCCTTTGTGGAGTCCGCATCAAGAATGGTATTAAGTCTTACAAGAGGAATTACCGCACCGCGGAGATTTATGACCTCTTTATTCTCAACATACTTAACATCCTTCTCGGCAACATCTTCTATCGTCTCAATGGAACCCAAAGAAATTGCATATTTCTCGTTGCCGACAACAACCATAAGTGCCTGGATAATAGCGAGTGTAAGCGGCAGTCTTATCGTCCAGGTAGAACCCTCTCCAAGCTTACTCTTAACTGATACGTCACCGCCTAAAGTTTCAATCTTGGACTTAACAACGTCAAGTCCTACACCTCTGCCGGACACATCAGATACAACCTTTGCTGTGGAGAACGAAGGTAGGAAGAGTAAATCAATTACTTCCTTCTCACTTAAATTCTCAGCCTGCTCGGGTGTTACGGTACCCCTCTCGATCGCTTTTGCTCTTACTGCTTCAACGTCAATACCATTACCGTCATCCCTCACCTCGATGATAACGTTATTACCATCCTGATAAGCATCCAGATAAATCTGTCCTACCTCGTTCTTGCCTCTCGCTCTTCTTACTTCCGCCGATTCAAGACCATGGTCAGCAGAATTACGGAGCAGATGCATAAGCGGATCGCCAATCTCATCAACAACTGTACGGTCAAGTTCTGTTTCTTCACCGGTCATATGAAGTTCCATCTGCTTATTGAGTTTTTTGGCAAGGTCTCTTATCATACGTGGGAACTTAGCAACAACGCTCTCGATGGGAACCATTCGAACCTTCATTACCGATTCATGAAGATTGGTAGTAACGCTCTCTAAGTATTCTATCTGCTCATTAAATCCGGAATTTACGGAATCCGCTGCGCTGTAGCTCACAAGAGAGTTCTTGGCAATAATAAGCTCCGATACCAGGTTCATAAGAACATCGAGTTTTTCGATATCAACACGTACCGTGCGATTGACAACCGGCTTATTGGCTGCGCCCTTCTTGTTTTTATCATCCTGCTGTGCTTTATTTTCTGCAGGTGCACTCTTTGCAGGTGCTGCTGCAGGTGCCGCAGCCACAGCTTCCTTGGGTGCTTCTTCCTTAACCTCAGCTTCGGGCTCTGCATCCTCTTCTTCGGACTCAATCTTAGCATTGTCAAGATCGATAATCTCACCTACAACATGGTCAATTTCCGAAACACCCATTATTGCCTCTTTAACCTTATCAATATCAGAAGCAGTAACTACATATATCGAAAAATCAAAATCAAACTTCTCATCCTCTATATCCTGAATACTGGGCTGGGATACGATAACTTCACCGAGCTCCTCAATTGCCTTAAATACAAGGAAAGCTCTTGCCGCTTTAAGAATACAGGTCTCCTGAACAAATACCGTAAACCCGTATACATTCATGCCGTTTTTAAAGGCTTCAGAAATAACGTGCTGTTCAGGTTCATGGAGCACAATGTCAAGCCATTTCTTTTCTCCGACATCTCCGTCCGTCTCGCTCTTTTGGGCCTTTTCCTCAGCTGCCGGTTCACTCTTCTTTTCTGCCGGTGCTGCTTCACCTTCGTCTTCACCTTTTAAAATAGCCTGAAGCGCCTTTATTATAGGTTCATTGTCATCTGTGCCCTCATCCTGAGTCTGCTGAATATTGTTCTTGTAGGATTCAAGTGCATCCAACGCCTGAAACAGAATATCGATAAGATGGCTGTTGACCTTCTTCTTGCCGTTACGAACCTCGGAGAATACATTCTCCATGTCATGCGTAAGTGCCTGCATGCGCTTATAGCCCATTGTTCCCGCCATACCCTTAAGGGAATGGGCTGCACGGAAAATTTCATTAATTGTATCTTCATTCTCCGGTTCATTCTCAAGAATCATGAGCTGATCCGAAAGGCTCTGAAGATGCTCGTTTGTCTCATCAAGGAAAATTTCAAGATACTGGCTTACATCCATAACTATTGTACCCCCACGTTCTTAATAATCTGCTCCGCAATACCTTCAAGCGGAACCACTTCATTTACCAATCCCGTATTTGCAATTGCTTTAGGCATTCCGTATACAGTACTTGATGCCTCATCCTGTGCAATAACGTGGATTTTCTTCTTCTGATTGAGATTCTTAATGCCTGCCGTCCCATCAGCACCCATGCCGGTCATGACTACGCATACTATTTCATCAAAGGCAGAATCCTGCAATGACTCGTACATGTAATTGGCGCAGGGCTTAACACCTTCTCGTGTTGGCTCATCGCTGAGTCTGATGCTATAGGACCCATCACGCTTATGGTCTACATTAAGGTGCATTCCTCCGGGAGCTATATACACATGTCCCTTTTCGAGCTTGTCGCCATCCTTTGCCTCAGAAACAGTAATCGGACTGACATCGTTAAGCCTTGATGCAAGGGTTGCAGTAAAGCCCTTTGGCATATGCTGCACTAATACAACAGGTGCATTTAATTCTGCGGGCAGATACGGAATAACATCCTGAAGCGCCCTCGGACCTCCCGTCGAACTTGCAATCGCAACAATCTTATTCCCTGAAATCCTTGCGCCTCTTCTGACAGCCGCATTGCCTGCCGCCTCGCTTCTGTCCTTTGAAAACTTCTCGGCAGTTGTATGGAAATTAACATCATACCTTGCTGAGAAGGTACGCCCTGCACTGCTGCTTCCCGTTTTAGGTCTTACTGCCGGGCGCAGAACATTTGAACAGGCTACTGCATACAAGGTCTCAAGGAAACGGTTGCGGAACTCTTCATGACGCGTATCGGCAACATTTTCAGGTTTCTTGATAAAATCAATTGCACCAAGCTCTAAGGCAGTTAAGGTTTCTCTCGCACCTGCGGCCGTTGTGGTACTTGACATCATCACCTTAGCAGACACATGCGCCTTATTAAGTTCTTCAAGCATCTGAAGTCCCGTCATACGGGGCATGTAGACATCAAGCACGACAGCGTCGTATTTGTTATCTACTATGAGTTTAAAGCCTTCAAGCCCGTCAGCGGCAGTATCTGCCACTTCGAATCTCTCGTCGCTGTTTATTATATCACACATCATCCTTCTCATGAGTGCAGAGTCATCGACGATTAAAATTTTTTTCTTCATTTACTTATTTATCCCCTCTCGCGATGTCTTATTTTACGTTCCTCTTCGAAAATATAACGAATAATACTCTCTCTGTCATCATTCACCATATTTACAAATTGAATGCGATGCTCATAATTGTCGGGTCTATTCTCAAGTTCCCTGGATTTAAGCACCTTCCCCACAAGCTTATACTCATTCATCTGACCGTTTACGTACAGTGAAAATACAAAACGTATAAGAGCCCCCTTCTGATACTTGGCCTGTGAGATAAATCTGGCTCCGCCGCCGCTTATATCAACCATTATCCCATTATCGAAAGTAAGATCCGTATCCATGAACATGACCTGTTCATGACCTGCCTCGAATTCTTTCTCATCAATCTGCTTGCACTTCATGTCGAGCACGCAGTTAAGTCTGTAATATTCCCTTCTCTGATACCTCTGCAGCCCCGTAATAAGCTCCACAACCAGCACAAAGAGATTGTCTGTTTTATATCTCTCTACAACACGTCCGATGCACTGGTACAATCCATTTGCCGTATAAAAGCACAGGCTGTATTCACCATCAACCGGGAGTAATACGATTCTGGTCTGCTCCATGGGCATTGCGATTTTTATCTGATCCTCCGAAACTATATCATACAGCTCGCTCCGGTAAGTCTTCCGTTCTCCCTCAAAGCCATTTTCAGAGGTACTATTTCCTATTGTCTCAATCTCAAGTTTGTTGCCTATTGTTAAATACTTTGAAATCATCGATGCCTCCTGCACTTAATTATTTGGATTCAATTCTGTTTCCGCGCACCATATTGGCAAAAAATCCTGCCATGCCGCGTTTATGAAAAACCGGCTCCGTCTGATTATTGACAAGTGCCGTTGATAAGTCTTCAAATGCCTTTGTCGCCTTCGAATTGGGGTACGATATCGAAACCGGTGACTGCTGCATAACTGCTTTCTGAAGAAGCGGATCCTCCGGAATGACGCCCACAAATGAAATCGGAATCTTTAGGTATCTGCCCACTACAACACTTAATTTATTATAAAGCTGCTTGCCTTCTTCGAAATCGCTAACCTTGTTGGCCACGACCTTAATCTGCGTAGTTTCTTTGTTGAATCTCGGATGACGGTTAAGAGCCTTTAGCATCGAATATGAATCTGTTATGGAAGTAGGCTCCGGAGTAGTTACTAAGAGCACTTCGCCGCTTGCTACTAAAAATTCAAGCACCGAATCCGAAATACCGGCACCCGTATCAATTATTATAACATCTGCCATGAGATCAAGTTCCGCAAGATTCTGGATAAGGTAGTTAATGTAGTCCTTGCTAAGGTTTGACATCCCCGCTATTCCGCTGCCGCCGGAAATAAACCCTATATCCATGGGACCCATCGTTATGATCTCGCGGATCTTCTTTCCCTGATATATCAGATCACCGAGATTATTCTTGGGGACCGCTCCAAACATAACCTCGATATTGGCAAGTCCGAAATCCGCATCGAAAATGATGACGCGCTTTCCCATTTTGCGAAACTGCACTGCCAGATTGATCGATACATTTGATTTTCCAACGCCCCCTTTGCCGCTCGTCACTGTTATGACACGTGCTGCCGGGCGCACCGTCTGCTGATTCTTCTTTATTATGTTTCGTAACTGTTCGGCCTGATCCATCTATTTACCTCCCAGCAACTGCTTCACGGTGCTCTGCGGAGAGAACACCTCAATATCATCCGGGACATTCTGACCGCAGGTAACATATGACATCTGCGCACCCGTATGCATGCACAGATTGAATAAATTACCAAAGGTAGTCGTCTCGTCAAGCTTCGTAAATATAAGCTTGTAGTCCGTAAATTTGGAATATGCATCCGCAATGCTTAAAAGATCGCGGTATTTTGTTGTGGCACTTACAACAAGATAAACCTCCTTATCAACATCCTCATCTACTGCATTTATAAACTGCGCCATTGAATCCTTCTGGGATTCGCTATGATGTGAATGGCCCGCCGTATCCACAAGAATATAATCACAGGCAGCAAATTCATTAATTGCGTCCATCATTTCATCTGACGTGTATATGACTTTAAAGGGTGCCTCCAGTATGCTTGCATACGTCCTAAGCTGCTCAGCAGCTGCAATTCTGTAGGTATCAGTCGTAAGCAGTGCGACTTTTTTCTTATGATTGACGCAAAGCTGCGAAGCAAGCTTTGCAATAGTCGTTGTCTTACCAACGCCTGTAGGTCCGATAAAGAAAATCACTCTCTTTTTCGAAAGGTCCAAGGGTATAGTCACCGGCTGCCCGAATTTAAGAATCATCTTCTGATAGATATTTCCGAGGAGAAAATCAATGCTTGCCTTCGGAGTATTTATCTTGCCTATTTCATCTATCAGTTCATTGGCATATTTTTCAGCCACTTCATTATCGATAAGTGTGCTGTATATAAGCTTTAAGAATTTGACGTCCTTGTTATCACTTTCTTTAAGCTTAATCTCTTCCTTTTCCTCTTCGTTTTCTTTAGTAAGCTGCTTCTCCAAAAGATTTTGAAGGCTCTCAAGTCTCTTTTCAAGCTCCTTACTCTCACCTGCCGACATGTCAACTGCTGTATCCTCTTCCCGAAGAATTCCCGGAAAAGAATTACGCACACCTAAGGCATCCGCAGAGGATTTTTCCGCTGCGTTTTTTCGTAAAGGGCGCTCGTTTTCTTCTTCAAGTGCCACTGTTACCTCACATATGGGTTTTCGCAAAAAAGAAAAGAGGCCTTTCTTTTTGGAAAATTTAACATTCATGACGACAACATTATCGCCCATTTCCTGTTTGGCCGCATTTACGGCTTCTTCTTCTGTTTTCCCTTGAAATTTCTTAATAATCACTATGCTGCCACCATTCCTACTGACTGAATTTCAACATTGTTGTCTATCTCATTATATGATACCACGATTAGGTCGCTAAAATAATCCTCAGTTAATTTTTTAAAGTACATTCTTACAATCGGTGATGTAAGTATAATGGGATTCTTACCTAAGTTCTCAAGTTTTTCAATTTCACTCTTAACGGCATTTATAATGGCTTTTACCCTGGCGGGATCAAGGGTTAAATAAGCTCCCTGCTCAGTCTGCTTTACAGAATTCATTATTTCCTGCTCAATCTTAGGGTCAAGGGTCACAACACTCGTTGCTTCATTGGCAGGGAAGAACTTTGCGGAAATGGCGCGTTTTAAGCTCTGCCGCACGTATTCAGTAAGCACATCTGTATCTCTTGTGACCACAGCATGGTCTGCTAAGGTCTCGAATATCGTAAGCAGATCCCTTATGGATATTCCTTCCTTTAAGAGATTCTGCAGAACCTTTTGTATCTCGCCGAGTCCCAAAAGCTTCGGAATAAGTTCCTCCACAAGAGACGGATTGGATTCCTTGATATTGTCCACAAGATTCTGAACATCCTGCCTTGTAAGGAGTTCCGCAATATGGGTTCTTATAACCTCAGTAAGATGCGTCGCGATAATTGACGGAGGATCGACAACGGTATATCCAAGACTCTCTGCTCTCTCCCGCTGTGATTCAGTAATCCAAAGAGCCGGCAGGTGGAATGAAGGCTCGAAGGTAGGTATACCTGCAATTTCTTCCTCAACAAAACCCGGATTCATTGCCATATAATGGTCAAAGAGAATTTCGCCCTCACTGACCTGTATGCCTTTGATTTTAATAATATACTGATTAGGATTAAGCTGGATATTATCCCTCAAACGTATGATAGGTACAACAGTACCGAGTTCTAAGGCTACCTGTCTTCTTATCATGACTACTCGGTCAAGAAGATCGCCGCCCTGATTGACATCGGCAAGAGGAATGATTCCGTAACCGAATTCAAGTTCAATGGGATCAACCGAAAGAAGTGATACAACACTTTCCGGCTTCCTGACTTCTTCAGCTTCCGCCTCGTCCGTTTCCACTGCGCTTTCAACCTTTGCTGCTTCAAGCTGATTGGCCATAACCCGTCCGCCCACTATAAAGCAGAAACCGAGCGCCAAAAACAGTACTGCATTAAGGGGTGTTACAACGCCCAAAAAACATATTGTCGCTCCAACCAAATACATGGCCTTCGGAATACCGAAAAGCTGCCCCACAAGGACAGATCCAAAGTCAGCCTGCTTAGAACCTTTTGTAACAAGGATACCAGTTGATAGGGATATAAGAAGTGAAGGAATCTGTGATACCAATCCGTCACCGATTGTCAGTATCGTATACTTTTGGAGCGCAGCCGAAAAATCAAGTCCCTGGCGGAGCATCCCCATGGCCATTCCGCCTATGATATTGACAAAAGTTATTATAAGTCCGGCAGTCGCATCTCCCTTTACATACTTAACAGCACCGTCCATAGAACCGAAGAAGCTCGCTTCTTCCTGAATCTTGGCACGTGCTTCCTTGGCCTGTTCATCTGTCATGGCGCCTGTGTTAAGGTCGGCGTCTATTGCCATCTGTTTACCCGGCATGGCATCGAGTGTAAATCTTGCCGTTACCTCAGCCACTCGCTCAGAACCCTTATTGATAACCATAAACTGGATAATTATCAGTATTACGAATACAATGGCACCCATAATAAGGTCGCCGCCGCCTACGAATTGTCCAAAGGTTTCTACAACATTGCCGGGCGAACCGGTTGAGAGAATAAGTCTCGTTGAAGAAACATTAAGGGATATTCTGAAAATGGTTGTGAACAAAAGCAATGTCGGGAAAAATGACATGTCCAGTACTTCTTTTGCAAACATGGTATTAAAAAGAATAACGAATGCAAAAGACATATTTACGGCAAGACATACGTCAAGAATTGTTGAATTAATGGGAACGATAAGGAATACAAATGCGCAAAGCAGATACAGGGCCACGCCTAGGTCGGCTTTTCCGATCTTCATTTATATCCCTCCTTTCCCTGCTGATTTTATTGTTCAAATACGCCTCCTGGCGTATTTGGCGCCGAATTTGCGTTGCCTTGGCAACATATTCCTCTGCAAATTCGTGCGCATCCTGCCGGATAAGTGAAGCAACAAATCTTCGATTTGTATAGCTGAACTTATGCATAGCAGGCTTTAACTCAGTCGGAGATTGAACCCCGACTGAGTTAAATATCAGCTTATTTTTCGTGCATTGTAAATAACTGCAAGTATTTCGGCAACCGTCTGGTAAAGCTCAGGCGGAATTGCCTCTCCTAAGTCGACATTATAATAAAGCATCCTCGCAAGAGGTTTGTTCTCGACAATCTCCACTCCTGCTTCCCTTGCCTTATCCTTGATCCTTGCCGCCAGGAAATCTTCACCCTTTGCAACAACATAAGGTGCATCCATAACTTCCGGTTCATATTTTATGGCAACCGCAAAATGCGTAGGATTGGTGATTACAACATCCGCCGAAGGAACATTCTGCATCATACGTCTCCTCGAAGCTTCCTGCATTCGCTGACGCTGCTTGCCTTTAACCTGCGGATCACCTTCGGTGTTCTTCCATTCATCCTTGACTTCCTGCTTGGTCATCTTCATATCTTCACTGAATTTCCACTTCTGATACAGGTAATCAGCAAAGCCTATAACCAGATAAAAGGCACTCATCTTAACTCCCATATTAATGGCAATATTGCCAAAGGTAAGAAACGCTGCCTTAAGCTCCATATCGTAGAGCAAAAACAATGTCGCAAACTGATCCTTAAGAGTGGTATATGCAATATAGCCGATAAGTGCAAATTTAAGAACAGACTTAAGCAGTTCTACAAGCTTTTCCTTGGAAAATATCTTGGAAAAGCCTTTGATTGGATTAAGCTTTGATGCCTTCGGAGCAAGAGGCTTGGCAGTAGGCTTCCACTTAACCTGCATTACATCAACTATAAACGCAACCGCAACCGCAACGGCAAAAAACGGAAGCACAGTCCACAATATCCTAAGCAGCACAAAGCTTATAAGGCTGGCAAAATCCTTTGTAGACATCTCACCGTCCACAAGCGTTGTGAGCTCGCTCATGCGGTTATATATGCCGGAAAACATTTCCAAAAAGTTAGTCCCGCAATTTCCTGCCCATATCTTAAGGGCTATAAAAAACGCAAACAGCGTAATAGACTGGGTGAGTTCATTACTTTTGGCAACCTGACCCTCTTTTCGGGCATCATCTAACTTCTTATCTGTTGCCGGCTCAGTCTTCTCCCCGCCCGGTCCTTCCTTAGCAAACAGCTGCAGATCAAGAGGGAGCTGCTTACTAAAAATCGGCACATCTATGCTGTTGTCGATTGTATAAAATATTGCCATATCACCACTTAAGGAGTTCTCACATCATACTCTCTGTTACTGCCGTGATCATGATTTTCATCTCTTTAAATATATATTCGGAAGCGCTTGGCAATACCCCTATCGTAAGAAGCAGTATGCATAATCCCAAAAGGACCTTAATCTGCATTCCAACGGAAAACATGTTCAACTGGGGAGCAGTCTTTGCCAATATGCCGAGGACACAGTTTAAAAGCAGCATTGCCGCAACTATCGGAAGACATATCCTAAAGGAAATGCTCATGTAATCCTCAAGGAACTGCATTATCGTCGTAAGGAGCTTTTCAGAAGAAAATTGCGCCTGTCCAATGGGAATAAGCGTAAAGGTCTCCACAAGTGCCCTGATAAGATAATGATGGAAATCGGTTATGAGCATAATAAGCACAACCGTATACTGATAAAAAGATCCCATAAAACCCGAAGATTCGCTTGTTAGCGGGTCTATGAGCTGCATCATGGAAAGTCCCACATCCATATCCGCGATTTTCCCGGCAAACTGAACGATCGCGATGCATATATTGGCGCCAAGTCCCAGCAACAGTCCTGCCGCAGCTTCCTTTAGTACCAAAAAAGAATATCCCATAACCGAACTGTAAAGCGGCACCTCATGAGGCGTTATGGTCTCAAATAATATATATGCCGTAAATATAGAAAGTCCCGCCTTTACTCGTCTGGGTGTATTCGTTGTCGAAAAAAACGGAGCCGTAAACACGAAGCAGCTTATTCGTATAAATACAAGGAGAAAAAACTCCAGATCCTCATAGGAAAAAGTATAATCAATCATACCTCTACCTTATATACAAAGAAAAATCACCCCACAGGCTCTCTGTAAAGTTGACCATATTATTAAGCATCCAGTGTCCTAATAGCATAAGCGTCACAAATATAGCCAGGACCTTTGGAACAAAGGTCAGAGTCTGTTCCTGAATGGAAGTAATAGTCTGGAAAACACTTATTATAAGACCTACTACCAGTGACACCAAAAGAAGCGGTGCCGATGTGATTATTATCGTATATAAGGTTGTCCTGACAATTTCCGTGACATTATCAACTGTCATAGCATGCTCCTATCAGTAGAAGGTCTTAACAACATTTCCTATCACAAGATTCCAACCGTCAGCTAAGACAAAAAGCAATATCTTAAAGGGCATTGAAATCGTAGTCGGCGGCAGCATCATCATACCCATTGACATAAGGGTCGAGGCCACGACCATATCTATCACTATAAACGGAATATATATAAGGAAACCTATTATAAATGCCGTCCTTAATTCACTTATTACAAATGCCGGAACCAGTACGCGTGTCGGGATATCTTCAATCGAATCGACACTGTCAATCTTTGCGATATCCATAAACAGCCTTACATCCTTTGTCATTGTCTGCCCATACATAAACTCCCGAAGCGGTTCCATACCCACTTCCAGAAACTCTTCCTGGGTAATCTCGCCTGCTTCAAAGGGCTTAATGGCATTGTCATTGATCTCTGTAATAACCGGACTCATTATAAAGAAAGTCAAAAACAGCGTAAGTCCCACAAGAATCTGGTTAGGCGGCGCAGTCTGCGTACCTATGGCAGACCTCACGAAATGCAGTACGACAAGAATTCTTGTAAACGACGTCATCATTATGATGAGGGTCGGAGCCAGTGCCACAAGTGTGAGAATTATTAATATACGCAGCGTACCCGATAAATTACCTTCGCCATCGGAGTAGGTAATGCTTAAGTTGTTGGATACATTTAGTTCCTTAAGGTCATCTGCATCCTCAGCAGAACCCGGTTCATTAATCACCGTAGGATGTTCTGTTGAGCTTTCCTCTTCACGTATGCCCAAATCATCATAGCTGGATGCATGTACCGTCTGGGGCATCAGCAGGAAAAATATTACTAAATACACAAGAAAGCAAAAGATGAAAAGTCCTCTTCTGCCCTCTCTACTAACATTATTCATCATGCGAATCGTCTCCGTCTCGCTTCGTGATGCGTTCCTTTGCCTTATGCAAAATATCCTTAAACGCATCGGAATAAATCCCTTTGTCGGAAGAAGTTTTAATCTCTTCTTCTGAAAGCTCGCAAATCATCGTCACCGAATCCTTACCGATTCCTATAACAATATACTTTGAGCCTACTTTGACAAGCTGCAAATATTTGCCATTCGTAATTCTGAAGGATTCAATCGCTTCAAAATTACGATAGGCAAGCTGATTCTTCTGGAACTTACCCACAAAACGCGTTGTGAAGTAAGCAATAAGAAGCACAAAAACAAATATAAGAACAGCTGTCAGAAACTGAGCAAAGCCTTCTGCCCGGGATGAAACCAGTAAAAGCTTCATATGATCATCCTACGACCTTTTTAACTGCCTCAATTACACGATCGGCCTGGAAAGGCTTGACGATAAAGTCTTTAGCGCCTGCCTGAATGGACTCAATAACCATAGCCTGCTGACCCATTGCAGAACACATGATAACAAGTGCCGAGGGATCGGTTTCCTTAATCTTCTTAAGTGCCTGGATGCCATCCATTTCGGGCATTGTGATGTCCATAAGCGCAAGATCCGGCTTAAGCTCGTTGTACTTTTCAACGGCCCTTGCTCCGTTCTCCGCTTCACCGACTACGTTGTAGCCGTTTTTTGTGAGAATGTCCTTAATCATCATTCTCATGAAAGCTGCATCATCACAGATAAGAATGTTTTTTGCCATTTGTCGTTCTCCTATACTTTATGCTGTACTAATTAATTATCTCTGTTACTCTGACACCGAAGTTTTCTTCGATTACAACTACTTCTCCCTTTGCTACCAGCTTACCGTTAACAAGAACGTCTACCGGTTCACCGGCAATCTTATCAAGTTCGATAATCGTACCGGGTGCAAAATCAAGGATATCACTTATCGCCTTGCTCGTTCGTCCGAGTTCAACCGTGACCTCTAACGGTACATCCTTGATAAGGGCTATATTCTCCTGGCTCTGCATCGCATTCACATCGTTACTGAATGGCGAAAAGCTTGCCGGTTGAATATTAAGATTAGGCATTGCCATGGACTGCTGCATTCCGCCCATAGGCTGCATACCGAGACCGAAGTCCATACTCGGTGCTCCCATTGAGGGCGATCCCATACTCGGCGCTCCCATTGAGGGTGCTCCCATGCTCGGGGCTCCCATTGAGGGCGATCCCATGCTCGGTGCTCCCATTGGAGGCGGGGTCATGCCGGGCGTCGGCATCGGATCCGGTGGCAGCATCGGCGCAGATGCCATAGGCGGCTCTTCCGGCTCCTGATTGTCCATGAAAAAGTCATATAATGACTTCGCAAACTCTATCGGATACAGCTGCATTATCTTACTGTCAACCAGATCGCCTATCTGCATCCTGAATGTGATTCTTACAAACTGGCCTGCTAAGAAGGAAGATAATTCACCTGAATCCTCAAGTGTTCCGATATCAACCAGCTTTGCCTCCGGAGGACTTATATCAATCATCTTGCCGAGCATCGAAGAAAGTGATGTGGCTGAAGATCCCATCATCTGGTTCATCGCTTCGGATATCGCGCTTAAGTGAAGTTCTCCGAGTTCACCTTCTAAATTTGTACCGTCACCGCCCATCATCAAATCGGTAATGACTTTCACATCATTCTCTTTGAGAATCAGGATATTGGTGCCCTCAAGTCCTTCCGTATATTTGATTTTAATGAATACGCAGGGTTTTTCGTATTGTTCAACTATTGTGTCCCATGTAGCAAGATCAACCACCGGTGTGGTTATATTAACCTTCCTGTTAACAAGAGAATACAGTGTTGTGGCTGAAGTACCCATGCTGATATTGGCAACTTCACCAATGGCGTCTTTCTCGGTTTCTGTTAGTATTTCGCCATCGGCTCCGCCGGCTGCCGGACCTGCTCCGCCGACATCGCCGCCGCCAAGCAGGGCGTCTATCTCAGCCTGGGACAGCATTCCTCCGTCCATCCACTATTCCTCCTCTCTTAATACTGATGTAACGCGAACTGCATACGCATCTCGCGACGAACCGGGAAGTGCTGTGAACTTCTTAATATTCCCGACATAAATATCCAGCTCACTGTCAACTCTCGTATCCAGTTTGATGATATCACCGCGCTGTAAATTGACGAAATCACTGACAGTTATTGTGCTCTTACCGAGCACCGTTTTAATAGGCATGCTTACCTTGCGTATAATGGTCTCTATATGGTCTTCGAACTGTTCCTCATTATTATCCTTCATGCTGGCGAACCAGTACTTGGTATTGAGTTTGTCCATTACCGACTCAAGCGTGAAATACGGCAGACATACATTTACAAGACCTTCCACATCACCGATTTTAATATTAATGGTGACGATTGCTATCATTTCACTCGGCGCAATTATCTGTGCAAACTGGGGATTTGTCTCCACCCTTTCAAGATAAGGATTTATCTCCGTTACATTCTTCCACGGCTCACGCAGAAGCTGCACCATAACCGAGATTATTTTATCTATTATCGAACGCTCGATTTCCGAAAAATCACGGCTCTTATCAAGTGGAATTCCCTGACCGCCAAGCATCCTGTCGATGATTGCAAAGCCTATATTCGCCGCAATCTCAAGCATTATGTTGCCGCCAAGCGGCGCAAAATCAACTACCGCAAGCAGTACCGGATTGGCAAGAGCTGTCGAAAATTCCGAAAAGGTACATGCCTCCGAGTTAACTACACTAACCTGTATATTCTTGCGTAAATAGACCGGCAAATTGGTTGATAATAATCTTCCGTAGTGTTCAAAGATAATTTCCAATGTTCTCAGATGTTCCTTTGAGAACTTAGCCGGGCGCCTGAAATCATAACTTTTCGCGACTCGTTCGTCGGAATTGCTTATCTCATCGGCATCCAGTTCGCCTGAACTTAAAGCTTGAAGCAGACTGTCTATCTCATTTTGGGAGAGCACCTCGCCCATTAAGCTCACCTCACTTCATGCTGCTTCTTCTACTGGAACTTAATATCACTGAAATATGCCTCGTATACAAAATCAGATCCGAACATTGCCTGAACTCTTGACAATATTGCCTGCTCCATTCCCGCAACGTCTTCAACCGCCTCTTCCTTGGAATAAGAACCGACAACTTCGATTATCTCACTTTTTATCTTACTCTCCTTGGTTGAAAGCATTGGCTGATATGTCGCATAATCCTCATGCTTATTATTAACCGAGAAGGAAACCGAAACCATTGCATAATGATCCGACCCATCCGCGCTTGGCTTTAAGGCAACTGTCATCGCATCGGCAATATCATAAACCTCGGAATCTTCAACAGGAACAGCCGGAACCGCTCCCATGCCGCCGTCCGCAGTCGCACCCGCAAGTTCTAAATCAAGCACCTGTGCTATATCATCGACGAGCGCAATTGTCTTCTTGTTGGCTGAAACCGTAGTAAACATCACAATGCCGGTAAGAGCCAGATTAACAACTAAAAGCGCCAGTATGATGACTGACATTAAATTTCTCTTCATTATGCCTCTCCTTGCTTATCATTCAGCGGCAAGCGCATGATAAATTTTGATTTCAACACGTCTGTTCTTTGTCCTGCCCTCAACCGTGGAATTGTCTGCAATCGGAACGTACTCACCGCGTCCTGAATGCTTAATGACAGCCGGATCTAAGTTAGTGTTCTCTACCAGATATTCAAAAACCGTAAGTGCTCTTGCACTTGACAGCTCGTTATTGCTTGCAAATCTTGCAGTATGTATGGGAACATTGTCCGTATGGCCTTCAACCTCGATAATACCCTGGGCATACTTTTGCAAAATCACGCAAACCTTTTCCATTAAAGGCCCCGAATCAGCTTTTAGCGCGGCCTCTCCGGAATCAAAAAGCAGTGCACCGTTGAGAGTGAGTTCTACATATTGGGAGGTGAAATCGACGGCAATATCTCCATCTAAATTCTGCTCGCTGACTGTTTCGGAAATCATCTCGGCAAGCTGTTCGTTGTCTTCGAGCATTTCCTGCCTGAGCTGCTCATAAGCATCTGCTTCGCTTTCGCTCTCATCCTCGGCTTCAATGTCGCTCTCGTCGTCTGATACCGCTGCCTTACCCATTGTCGTCATAAAACTGTCGAGCTGGGAGAGCTGGCTGACTCCGTTATTAAGAAGCACACCCTCGCCGAAGGAAGAACCTCCTCCGGAAAATATGCTGAAGGTGTCCGAGAAGGACGCTACCAGTTCTTTCAGTTTAGCATCATCGATAGTCGACATGGCAAACAGCAGAACGAAGAAGCACAGCAGCAGGTTCATAAGATCGGCAAAGGTCGATTGCCACGCCGGAGCGCCCTTGGGCGCCTCTTCAGGCTTCCTCTTGGCCATTTATTCTTCACCTCCGCCTTCTGCTGCGGGAGCCGCATTCCTATCTGCCGGCGACAGGAAAGATTTGAGCTTCTCTTCTATTACTCGCGGATTCTCACCTGCCTGAATCGATAAAAGGCCTTCTATTATAATCTCCTTTGACTTCATCTCGCTGTTGTTTATAGATTTCATTTTAGAAGCAAAAGGTGTACATACCATGTTCGCAAGAACCGAGCCATAGAACGTTGTTATAAGAGCAACGGCCATGGCAGGACCAATGGTGGATGCATCCTCCATATGATACAACATCATAACAAGACCAACCAGGGTACCGATCATACCCCAGGCAGGTCCCATGGCACCGACATCTTCCCAAAAGCCGATGTTGCCTCTATGACGGTCGTCTATGCTGACCATCTCCGTCTCCATTATTCCTCTTACAAGGTCCGGATCCGTACCGTCGACAATGAGCATTACGCCCTTTTGCAAAAACAGATCATCAAGTCCCGAAGCTGCATCTTCAAGAGCCAGCAGACCCTCTTTACGTGCAACGTTTGATAAATCGATTATTTTCTGAATAATGGCACCCGTGTCATCGGATGTACTCTTAAAAGCAATCTTGCAGCTCTTAAGGCCGCCTATAAAACCGGATATCGAATTGCCGGCAAATATGGCTGCAAAAGCGCCGCCGAATGTGATCATGGCTGACGGTGCATCAAGGAAATATGATATACCCGCGATGCCGTCCTGGCCCAATGCGATTGAAATTATAATAAAAGCTAAGCAGGCGACAAGGCCGCCTATGGTCGCTATATCCAATTAGTTCACCCCTAATTCACATAAATATCCCTTTTATACGATTTTACTAAATTTTTCACTTCTTGTCTACGCTCTTTTATAATAAATTTCTTGCCGTTGGTAAGCGTGACAACTGTATCCGGGATTTCTTCAACAGACTCAATCAGATCCGCATTAATGAGTATCGTTGCTCCGTTCATACGTGTTAATTCAATCATATACTCTTCCCCTCAAACACATCCGCAAATCATTATACACCAATTGGCCGGCTGCGTAAAACTCATTTTCAAAGGCGCTTACTGGCTCCCTGAAAATCATCATACGCACCGGCCAAGGTACTTAATTATTATATGAAATTCAAAATTCTATCTTAAGTAATTACCTCTTAAGGTTTGTAAGTTCTTCAAGCATGGAATCCGATACCGTTATGATACGGCTGTTTGCCTGGAAACCTCTCTGGGTAGTTATCATCTCGGTAAATTCCGAGGATAAGTCTACGTTACTCATTTCGAGCACGCCTGTTGACATGCTTCCGCCATCAGAAGTTACATCGGAACCTATACCGTCAAATACTCCGGAGTTCTGAGTAGAGGCATAAAGGTTCTCACCAACCTTCTCAAGGCCCGAGGCATTGGCAAAGTTTGCAACCGCAATCTGTCCTAAGAGTTTTGTGATGCCATTATCATAGGAAGCATATATCTTGCCGTCCGTCTGAACGGAGATGCCGCTCATGGTGCCCACCTTACGTCCTGCATAGTTGCCGTCATAGTCGCCGGCTGTTCCCGATATGGTACTTGTCTTATTATTATCATACATCGTAGATGTTTTAAGGTTGACTCCGATATTTGATGTCATGGCAGGGAATACTGCCGTAGCACAGGTCAGGGAAATATCGTCCTCAGCATTTGTGGGCGAAGCACCGGCTGTTGTTGCATATCCTAAATATTTACCGGTTGCCGTATCATATGATAAATATATGCCTGCAGCCGTACTGGGATCGCCTGTCGTATCACCGTTAATTCCTCCGAATGTCGTGCCTGCAAGGCTCTTTGAATTGCCTGCAGAGTCAAGAATATCGGTAAGCACCATCCTGTAATTGCCTTCGCTAAGCGTCGTGCCATCGGTATCATAATCGTAGATCGCATATTTTGCAATGTAGCTGTAGCCCAGATCGTCATAGAAGGAAAGATTTACTATAAGACCGCTTGTTGATGATAACTGCGTTGAATTCTTATCAATTATTCCCGAAATATATGCCTGTGTGGTCTGCTCGGGGGCTGCATTCATGTTCTCTGCTGACATTACCTGAAGTTTTGATACTGTATCTTTCTTAATGGTACCCGGCTTTGTCGGATCCTCCTGCCAGCCCATAACGGTGTAGCCGTTTGAGGTCATGGCAAGATTGCCTGCACCGTCAACATAGAAAGCGCCTGCCCTTGTAAAATAATTATTGCTGCCATCTGATACTATAAAGAAGGAATCTCCCGTAATCTGGATATCAAAAGGATTACCTGTTGACTGGGAAGCACCCGAGGTTGATACGTTATTGGTTATTGCACCTGTAGATACACCAAGACCTATCTGCTTGGCATTTACGCCCGCACGTCCTGTTTCGGCATTTGCACCTGAAGCGGACTGTGTAGTCTGATACATAAGTTCCTGAAAGGTTACGGATGAGGATTTATAGCCGACAGTATTAACGTTGGCGATATTGTTACCTATTACATCCATTTTGGTCTGGTGCGTCTTAAGACCTGCTACACCAGAAAAGAGTGATCTCATCATAATATTTGACCTCCAATTCCAATTGCATCCCTTCTGTCAGTCGGGGATGATGGGCCTCCATAAGGTCCGGCCCGTTCAGTTACGCTATTACCGCACCGTCGATATTGGTAAATACATTCTGCACTGCATCCTTCTGATCCATCGCAGTAACAACGGTTTGGTTCTTGACATTTACTATAAATGCCAGCTGGTCCACTAAGACCAAAGATTCATTAATTCCCTTTTCTTCTGCCGCCTGCGTCCCTGCATTAAGCCTTCCAAGCTGCGAATCGGACAGCTGAATGTTTCTCTCGGACAATCTTGTTGCCGCATGCTTTGAGAATTTGACCGGCGAAGCTTCCAGCGCCTGCTTCGTACTAAGTATATCGGCAAATTTCACTCCATTATCAAGAGGTGATTTTTTATTTGAAATATTTTTGTCGAGATACTTATCGGCGACCTGTTCAATGGAAGGGAATTGAC
>R03__coassemble_281_pt1 | contig 31244 bp, 29 predicted proteins | sample R03__metabat2_low_PE_060 | metagenome-assembled genome bin R03
AAACTGTCCAAATTTATTTTCCCATAATTGGGTAAAATTATATTGACATTTACAACACACTACCATCACCGCAAAGTGAATTGGCGATTCAGACTATGAAAGATACATATCTTTTTGACTTCTTCACTTTCACAGAAGATATGAAAGAGCGAGATATAGAAAGTCAGTTAGTCGCCAATATTACAAGTTTCCTGTTGGAAATGGGAAATGGTTTTGCTTATATGGGACATCAAAAGAAAATTACTGTCGGAGATAGAGAATTCTTCCCCGATTTAATATTTTATAATACTATACTTCATTGCTATTTTGTTATTGATTTAAAAGTCGGAGAATTCCAGCCTGAGTATGCAGGAAAAATGAATTTTTATCTTTCTGTCATAGACAATCAGGTACGAAGAGATGGCGATAATGATTCTATAGGATTAATTTTATGCCGTGACAAAAATCAATTAATCGCTGAATATTCATTAAAAGATATGACAAAGCCGATAGGTGTTGCCGAATATAAATTAACTCAAGACTTGCCAGAGGAATTAAGACGAGCATTGCCTGATATTAAAGAATGGCAAGACCACATACTTCCATTAGCAGATATATAAAAATAAAGACCACTTTTTGATTTTAGAAATCATCGAGTGGTCTATTATTTTACTCATATGAACTTAACTTAACGACATGATGCCGTCCCCGGTGACTCATTCCAGAAACGGAATCACATATACCGGAATATAATGAATACCGTTTTCCCATTTATAATCTTTTGTATGAACCACATACTTATCTTTTACGCGATTGCTGAACTTATCGCAGAATGCATCCAAAGATTTATGATTTTTATAATTTCCCGATTTGACTTCAAGCGGACATATCTTATCACCTGATGAAATCAGAAAATCAATTTCATGCAAATGATGCGACGTCTCACTTTCCATTGTGTAGTAGAAAAGATTATTACCTTTAACAGTAAGCATTTGCGCTACAGCATTCTCATAAATATATCCAAGATTAGTATCCAGTTTATCAGAAATAAGCTTATTGTAAATAATGTTTTCAGTGTAATCTTTGTCCTTAAATGCCAGTGTAACAAATAATCCGACATCAGATGTAAATAGCTTATATCGTCCGGTATCCTTTGTTAATGGCATTCCTATGATGGGATCATTCGAATGATATGCAATATTTACCGTATATGAACTCAGCATATCCGGGATTAATCCCCACACCTGTTCAGATCTTGCTCCTTCTCTTGCATTTGCCAAAACATATCTCGAAGCATTTCCGCTAAGGCTTGCAGGAATAGCATCATATATATCTCCTGCAAGACCTCCTGCATCAATCTTGGTAAAATCTTCCTCGTACAAATCGATAATTTCTCTTTTGGTCTCGTCGACAGCCTCCAGATTATTCTGTTTCAGATACGTTTCTATTGCCTGCGGCATGCCGCCTACCAGCATATACAATCTGAAAAGACGCATGATATTCCTATGCATTGAATTTCCTGCAGCCTTTTTACTCTGATATAGCATTCTTATCGTGTCTGCCGTCACCTCATCACCAATTGCCCACAAAAACTCCTCAAAATCCATCGGATACATTGATATTTTTCGTTCTTCACTCGGAATCAAAATATCTTTTGTATTTTTCTTTATTGATATAAGGGATCCGGTTTCAATGTACTTATACCTACCGTCAGCCACAAGGTACTTAATTGCCTGTCTGGCCTTAGGCAGCAGCTGCACCTCATCGAATATAATTACTGACTCTTTCTCATACAGTCTTTTCCCGGTTAACTGCTGCAACTGTAAAAAGAAAAAATCCAAGTTATAGGTGTCATTAAAAAGTTCAATGATTTCTTTACTTGTATGCGCAAAGTCTATAAGAATATATGATTTGAACTCATTTTTTGCAAACTCCTCGGCGATAGTAGACTTGCCAACTCGTCTGGCTCCCTTTATTAACAGAGCATATTTTTCGCTGTATTTATCCTTCCATTCACGTATCTCTTCATAAATTTTTCTTCTGAAAACATCATTTTCCATAGCAGATTCCGCCTTCCAAAAAGAGCATAACGCAAATCCCCGTAAATGTAAATCAAATTTACGCTCAAATCCCCGTAAATGTAAATCAAATTTTCACTCAAATCCCCGTGTGATTTACTCTTGTTTATGAGTGGATTATACTGATGATTTAATAAGCAAACAAAGGAAAGGGCAGATGATCACAATGTGTGAAGTAAAAGAAGCTTGGAAAATGAGTGGTGCTAATACATTATTTAATATAATAAAAGAAATCACGAAAGGTACTGACGGCAAAGAATTAATTGATATGGGCTATACTATTGAACTTATAAAGAAAGCCCATGACGCAATAGCTTTAACTGCAAACCTTGCGAAATAGTAAAGTTCAAAAAATAAAGCCTACCAAGTTTCGAAACGAACTATGGCAGGCTTATTATTTTGCTTGCGTTATTTTTTCGCGACGATTGCCGGCTCCTTATTTAAGAGTGAATATCGTCACGGATGTGGCAGGGCGCAGGATGAAGTTATCAAAGGTGGCAACGCCCTTATCGTCCATTGTACCCACTAATGTGTAGGCTTTATCTTCAGGGCTGTAGCATTCCATGTATACAGTGCCTGCCTGGCCTGTTACCTTTGTATTTATGTTTATCTCATATCTGCCGCCGTTTTCAGATAGTGTAAGGTCCCTTTTGGCGAATATATCCCAGGACCAGATGATGTTCTTAGTCTTATTATAACTTTTGGCGAAGGCATCTGCTAAAAGTGACTGGTTAGCAGCCGTTGCTGCAGATGGTGCATGGGCCTTCATATCCATCTTATAGTCATCACTGTAGTTCTTATTAAGTGTCGCAAGCACGGTATGGGACGGAAGCTCCGACTTGTAGGTATCATAGTCGATAAATACCTTTTCTTCTGAGCCGGAAGAGGATGATGAAGGCGAAGGTGTAGGTGCAGGGTCCTCAGGCAGCTCGACATTTGTGAATTTGATTGTAAGTACTACCTGACAGTCGCCTGTAAACTGATAATCCACCGCAACTTCTAATGAGTCCGGAACATTTTCGCACTCTTTCGTACTTATGAGCCAATCATGGAAGCTATCGCCATAGTCTAAAAACAAATGAGTACTTTGCCCTCCACTAACCGTACTTTTAGAACTAAAAATCGCCTTACCATTTTTATCAACAATCCCGCGTATATATTCTACCTCCGCGGAAATATCGTTACATAATTTAATGTCTAGACTACCATGGCTGGTGCCGTCCCACGTATAGCTACTACAATCCCAGCTACCTACTTGATTGTCTTGAACATGGAAGTTTATAATCATGTCCTCTGCTTTTACCTCCTTGGGCAGGGCAGCTGTCGTTATAACTGCAAGGGCAAATACTGCCACCAATAATTTCTTAACTGTTTTCATCCGGTTAATCCTCCCATTTACCGCGCCGACTGATTGGCTTTTACCGCATCAGACTTATTAGCATTTACCGCACCGACTGACTATCATTTACCACATCAACTGACTATCATTTACTGCGCTGCGACTGATTAGTCCCTAAATCAACGCCAGAAGTGTAGCACACTACCCCCCTCAGTCAAGTTTACATAACATCTTTTTTATCCTTTTTTTATCCTTTTTTTATCCTTTTTTTATCCTTTTTTTATCCTTTTTTTATCCTTTTTTGATATCTTTTCTGATTTTAGCAACATCTTTTTAATGCTTCTAAACGTCTTTTGGGCAAAACAAAAAGAGTCAAAAAGAACCAGTGACTCACTCTTTCGTGAATGCGTAAATTATGCTAAAATTTACCGGAGAATTAACTCTTAATGCATAAAGGAGAACTGTAATGGAATTAGCTGCCTCAAATACAGCTCAGCAGATGACGGAGCATCCGATACTTAAGAATAAGCTTTACCTTTACTTAACCGAATTCTTTGCGGGAATGTCGGTTATGGCCGTAGAACTCGGCGCCAGCCGTCTTCTGGCGCCGTATTTCAGTTCCTCACAGATTGTATGGACCATTATAATAGGAACAATAATGATAGCCATGGCACTCGGCAATCTCTACGGCGGCAGAATGGCTGATAAGAATCCAAACCCCGATAAGCTCTATTCAAGGATTCTTATCGCTGCCATCTGGATTGCCGCAATTCCGGTGGCAGGTAAGTATATAATCATCGGAATATCTGCGCTTTTGATTTTTACCATAAACAGTAATTTCCTTATAATTGCAGGTTTTGCGGCCTGCATGATAATATTTGTCTTTCCGCTGTTTCTTTTAGGGACCGTTACTCCATCGCTTGTTAAGTTTACTGTTGACAGCTTAAGTGACAGCGGCAGCATCGTAGGAAGGCTCAATGCCGCCAACACCATAGGCAGCATAATAGGCACCTTCGTGCCAACCTTCATATCAATCCCCGCGGTCGGCACCTCAGTTACATTTTTGATTTTCGCAGGAATCCTGATCATTCTCTGCGTCGTTTATTTTGTATCCTCAAAGGCAAATTTTACAAAGGCCGGAAAAGTCATAATTAGCATCTTACTCTTTATTCTCTGCTGCTTTCTCGGCCATGATAACAGCTTTGCGTTCTGGCAGAACGATTTAACCTACGAAGGTGAATCCATTTACAATTATCTTCAGGTTTATGAGAATGATGAGAAAGTCGTATTATCGACGAACGTGCTCTTCGGCGTACAGTCAGTTTACCTTAAGGACAAGGCGCTGACCGGAATGTATTATGACTATGCCATGGCAGCCCCGCTAATGAGCGGCATCGAAAACACAAGTAACTGCAGCATTTTGATCTTGGGAAACGGAAGCGGCACCTATGCCACACAGTGCAAGAGATACTTCGGTGATATGGATATAGAAGGTGTTGAAATCGATCAGGCAATCACTGACCTTGCCCGTGAATATTTCGCCCTGCCACAGGATGTTACGGTCACGACCTATGACGGCAGAGCCTATCTTAATGCCACTGACAGAAAATATGATGTCATTATGGTCGACGCTTATCAGGATATAACAATCCCCTTCCAGATGTCCTCTGTGGAATTCTTTACTCTTGTTAAGGAGCATCTTAGTGATAACGGTGTAATGGTTGTTAATATGAATATGCGCGGAAACAGCGAGGGCAGCATCAACCAATATCTTGCGGATACAATAGCCGGCGTATTTGATACCGTCTATACGGCAGATGTAAAGTACTCAACAAACAGGGAACTGTTTGCATCGAACAATCCAGACATGCTCTCTCTTTTTGATAAGAATCGCGCAGCTCTTACGGATAGCGAATTATCTTCCATGATGGATACGGTTTCAGATAGCCTTTGTGCATATGACAGAGGCGATTATCTTATGACTGATGATAAAGCCCCTGTCGAACTTCTGGGAGTAAAAGTCATTGACGAGGTAATAAGCGACGAAATACTGTATTACCGCAACCTGTATGATAAGGGCGGAATAGATGCCGTAATGCAGCTGCTTAATTAATCGAATGCAAAAACAGCAGCATGCACAAGCATACTGCTGTTTTTATCTTTGTTTTAGGACTGCTTCTTAAAATAGTTTATATTTTTAATAAGGTCATCCTCATCAAAAGGCTTAGTAATAAAGGCGTTGGCGCCTGCCTTAATGGCTTCCACTATTCTTTCCTTTTGTCCTGCCGCAGTGACCATTATGATTTTGGCATCCTTATCGATTTCTTTAATCTTCTTAAGTGCCTCCACGCCATCCATTACAGGCATCGTAACATCAAGCGTTACTATATCCGGCTTAAGGGATGTATAAATATCAACCGCTTCCTGTCCGTTTGCTGCCTCGCCGGCTACGGCATAACCGTTCTTGTTAAGAAGATTCCCGAGCATTTTACGGATGAGATGTGAATCATCAACTACCAGGATACGTCCTTTGGCGTCTTTGGTCTCTTCCCTATTATCAGTATCTTTAATATTCAGCTTATGCGCATTTGCACCGGGTGCAAAATCAGGATCCGTTGATATAACCATATCAAACTGTTTATCGTGAATATAAATCGGCATTACATAAGCCGTGCCCTTTATTGACTGGCCCAAGAATACCTGGGGCGGATTCATATCCGAAAATTCATCATGTTCACTGAGTTCAGACGCAAGAAGTCCGTTATTAAGATTGGTAAATTCGCATAATGCATCATAAACTTCATCACTGCTGCTTATTGCAACTTCCTTGGCATAGCCCTTTGCCAGTTCGATTATACCCTCTGATTCATCCTTGGCGGCAAAGCCCAAATATATGGCGCAGTCCCCGCTGGTGCTCTGACCTGCGATGCTGCCGTAACTGTAGTCTGCAGATTTCTTCATCCTGCCAAAATAGAAATCTCCGCTTACGAATCTGGTAAGATTCCTCATCACTAGACCTGATAAGTCTTTAATTAAATTATCCCGCGTCGGTGCAAAGAAGGATATGAGCATGTCATAATCATCATTTCTTATCGCCTCAAGCTCATCATCATTAAAGCCGAACTTCTTCTGAAAATTCTCAATGTAAATATCAATATCCTCCATGGGGATATTCTTATCCTCATTAAGCAGCTGGTAATATTTTAAGGCTGCGCTGCCCTGCTTTTTGAGCATTTCCTCAAGCTGCTCCTCCGTTATATAGGCAAGCTCTATAGCAATATCTCCAAAACGCTTATCCTGTTGGGTCTGCATATGATTGATTCCCTCAACCTGCTTCTCATCAAGAATGCCCTCGGCAATTGCTATAGTTCCAAGTTTAACCCTGGTCTTAAACATTTTATCATGAAGCGCGCGATTGTCCTCGTCAGTAATCACATTCTCCTCGACTAAATATTTTCCGAATAATTGTGTGAACACGTTATGCCTCCTTATATCATCAAAAAATCTGCTTTTTACGTCTTTTTCGATATTATACGATATTTTGCGGCAAAAGACCAGTTTAGTCTGCCATGTCACAGAATGGTCACCAGTACCTTATAGCCGTCCTGTAAAACCCGTTTTGTGCCCTCATCAAGGGGGACGTTGAGCCACGAAGTACCCACGATGCCGTATTCTATTTCCGTGCCGTCCTCATAGAACACCCTTACAGATGTGCAGGGGCCGTAATACTCAAACCTGTATTCCCGTGATTTTCCATATATATCTATCCAGGTACAATCCGATAATAAACTCTCTTTATCATCGGTCACTACCATAAGATCAATATCGGAGTTTTCACTTTCTTCACCCCTTGCATAGGATCCCACAAGTATAAGCGTCTTAATTCGGCTGTCTTCTTCGCACCATGCGCAGATATTTTTTAATTTGTCAGTCATATGATTCAAATTATAATGTCTTAATTGATCTGCCCTCTTTAAGAGCCGTGCTTAATGATATCTCCATCGGCATTGCGGTCGTTCCCGTTTTAATCCTTTGCAAGAGTATCTCAACTGCCTTCTCACCCATTTCCTTCATGGGCTGTTCTACCATATATACCGGCGGCTCTATAAGATGGAATATCACCTGATCATCAAAGCCCAATACGGAAATATCATCCGGGCATTTATATTCCGACTCATTGATTGCCATCATGGCACCTAAGGTAACCTCGTAATTATCCATAAAAACAGCCGTGGGCCGGTCCTTAAGCTCTAAAAGCTCCTTCATGCTCTTATAACCGGTTGCCAAAGAGTGAGTGCCTCTCTTTATGTATTCCTCCGGCACCTTAAGCCCTGCAAGCTGCATGGCTTCCATAAAGCCGTTAAATCTCTCACGGCCCGTATATTCCTTCTCAGCAGCTATTACCGCAATCTTCTTATGATTATTATCAAGGAGAGTATTCATGGCGCGTACAACTGCCATCCTGTTATCAATCTTAACACAGTCAAATACGCCGTCAGATAAAGCCCGGTCCATAAGGACAATAGGAATATCGGCATTTATCGCAGGCTGTAAGAACGAAGATTCACGGGAAACGGGAATCACGATTATACCATCAACCTTTTTACCAAGCAGATACTTGACGTTCTGCTTCTCAAGCTCCTCATCATTGCAGGAATCACATATAAGCATTCCATATCCGAGCTTTCGTAAATTTTCACCGATATAATGCATAAGCTGTCCGCTAAAGGGGCTCTCAACACTGTATACAAGAATACCTACCGTACGGGTTTTATTGGTTACAAGGCCTCGTGCTATTTCGTTGACCTCATAATTAAGCTCCTTTACGGCGGCCTCCAGTTTTGTTCTGTTTTCCGGAAGCACGTTTCCACCGTTTAAATACTTGGAAATCGTGGCAAGTGACAATCCGGTTTTCTCTTTGATGTCCCTTATGGTAGCAGGCATGATAGTTCTCCTTATAGCGGTGTTAAAACCGAGAACCCGCAATGGGTTCCCGGTCTTAAAGCTTACTTAATAATCTGCAGCGGTATGATTCTGCCTTTTTGCATATCTGCAGGGTTACTTATCTTATGGACTTATATAAAGGTCCGTATGCTGCGCATGCTCTGTAATCTGCGCCTTCCTTATCTGTTCCGAATGCACCCCATGCTGCAGGACGATAAATATCATCTACAGGTACATTATGCATTGCCACAGGGATACGAAGCATAGAGCACATTGTGATAAGATCTGCGCCTATATGGCCATAGCTTATTGCACCGTGATTAGCTCCCCAGTTGTTCATTACGTCATAAGCACTCTTGAAGGGTGAGCCCTCAACGCCGTCTGTACGAGGTGCGAACCATGTGCAGGGCCATGTATAGTCAGTTCTCTTCCACAGAACATCAGATACCTCGTCAGGAAGGTTAACTGTCCAGCCTTCTGCTATCTGGATAACAGGGCCTAAATTCTTAACTAAGTTAATACGGATCATTGTTGCAGGCATCTCAGCTCTTGTTAAGAATCTTCCGGAATAACCTGCGCCTCTGAAATATCCGTTATCAGCAGGGCACCACTCAGTTGCAGCCATAATTGTCTGGATATCCTTCTCAGTGATATCAAACCACTGCTTCATAACAGCATTTCCGTCTTTGTCCTTAACCTCTCCGCATGCATCGAGACAGCAGGCACCTGAATTAATGAGGTGAATGAAGCCGTCTGCAGCCTTAGCATGACCTTCGATATTATATCCTGTTACTCTCTTAACAGCATCGCCGCTCCAGTATGTACGAACATCTGCGAACATCTGAGGACGGTTTGTAAGCAGTTTCATGAACAGCATGCTTGCGCCGTTTAAGGTATCATTCTCTGTTGCCAGTATGAAGGGCTCTCTTGCTCCGTTCCAGTCGAAGGATGTATTAAGAATAGCCTCCGGGAAGTCACAGTTAGGCCAATGGTCTGTCCACTGTCTCTGGCCCTGGAAACCACCGCAGATTGCGTTATGTCCGACAGCTTCTTCGCCGCATCCTTCCGGAAGATTGGGATTGCCCTGATAGAGGTCCTCAATAATAACAGCCATCTTAGCTGTGAACTCCCAATCCTTCTCCTTCTGCTCATCTGACTTCTTAACAAAATCAGGATTCTTATCAAAGCCCTGCTTGCAATATTTCTTAACCCATGCAAGAGCCTTCTGATATTCATCCTCATTATATATATGCTCTTCCATTCTGCGAAGGATCTCGACTTCATCAACAGACTCTACTCTCATGCCGAGATATTCTTCGAAAAAGTCATGATTGATAATGGATCCGCCGATACCCATGCACTGTGATCCGATCTGTAAGTATGACTTATCTCTCATTGAAGCTGCTGCTACAGCTGCGCGGCCGAATCTTAAAAGCTTGGTCTTAACATCCTCAGGTATAACCGTATCATCAGCGTCCTGAACATCCTTGCCGTAAATACCGAATGCAGGAAGTCCCTTCTGTGCATAAGTAGCAAGCACGGAAGCAAGATATACAGCACCGGGTCTCTCGGTAGCATTAAGTCCCCATACGCCCTTTATGGTAAGAGGGTTCATATCCATTGTCTCTGCGCCATAGCACCAGCAGGGTGTAACTGAAAGCGTTATTGCAACTCCTTCCTTACGGAATTTAGCTTCACATGCTGCAGATTCTGCAACACGTCCGATAGTCGTATCAGCAATAACAACCTTAACAGGCTCTCCGTTTGAATACTTAAGATTCTCCTCAAAGAGCTTCTTAGCTGCCTGCGCCATGTTCATTGTCTGATCTTCCAAGGATTCACGAACCTTAAGAGGACCTCTTCTGCCATCAATAATGGGACGAATTCCGATTACGGGATAATCGCCGATGTACCTGTTCTTTGCCATTTCTAAACCCTCCTTTAATTAATGCATAAGTGAAAATAGCAGTATTACCAAATGTGTTCGCTCAAATGAGCGAAACGTTACGTCTCTATGTCTATAATTATAGGTACTGGAAATCAAAAACAAAAGTGATATAATAAAAAAAAGTAGTAAAATATTCACCTGTTTATTTTGTCTATTTTGTATAAGAGGGTATTTTTGATATGAAATATTTAGATTATAAAGAGAAAAGGGAGCAGGGCACCTTCAATTTTCCGATTGCATACTATCATCAGACGCCTCTCTCTCCCAGATATTATATGACCTACCACTGGCATACCCAGTGCGAAATAATGCGTATCATTTCAGGCAGTTTTCATCTTATGCTCGATAATGAGACCACGGTTTATAATGCCGGCGATGTGATTTTCATAACAGACGGAGTACTCCATGGCGGTACACCGGATAATTGCGTGTATGAATGCATCGTGTTTGACTTGGGAATGCTTATGAAGGATAATCATGCCTGTGCCACGATAATCCAGAGCATAATGAATCACAAGATCAAAATCACACCGCATATTTCTTCTAAATCCGACAATATCCTTCCCATCGTGCAGAACCTCTGCCATTCCTTATCGGAGAAGAAATTCGGCTACGAATTTATGACCCAGGGGTATCTCTACCAGCTTTTGGGCGAGATATTAGAGCACAAGCTTTATGAAGAGACCGTTTCCGATATGGGAGCCAGCGAGCGTCTCGACTCCATAAAAAAGGTTCTCTCCTATATCTCGGAGAATTACAGCAGCAATATCACTCTTGAGGCTCTCGCCAGGATTGCCGGCATGAATCCTAAATATTTCTGCAGATATTTCAGGGGTGTTACGGAACGCACTCCAATAGACTACCTTAACTATTACCGTATAGAAAGTGCCTGCGAAATGCTTTCCACGAAAGACATCTCCATAAAAGAGGCCGCGATATCCTGTGGTTTTAATGACGAAAGTTACTTTATAAAGACCTTCCATAAATATAAGGGTGTTACCCCGAAACAGTTCACCAAAGCAACCTTTTGACCTGAATTTTTATGTGAAAGTGAGACCTAAGACATGAAACATTTAAATTATAAAATACTTGCCCTTTTTATGTGCTCATTAATTTTTTTATCCGGCTGCGGCGCTTCCGGCGCAAAGAGCAAAAGCACCATTCCCTTTACGGATATGACTTTCTCATCCTCTGCCGATGATGTCATTGCCGCAGAAGGAGATCAGTATGAAACCTATGACTCAATATATGACGGCATCACCTATACCTATCCCAAGGAATATATGGATAAGGCAGGTACGATAAAATATATGTGTGATGAAGGCGGTGCTCTTCAAAATATTGCCTGGACATATGCGGGTGATGACGGGGCTGAGGTAATGGTTCTTTATAATAATATCTATGCCGAATTGAAGAATACGTACGGCGAACCCACTCAGAATGCCGACGGAGTCAATAACTATGCAGAGGTATGGAAAATGGATTCCGGCAATATCATATTAAGTGCAGTCCTTACCAGCGATTCCAAAATGATGCAGGTTGCTTTCTTAAGTCCTGCGGTTTCCAAATAATTTGTTTTATTTATTCGTTTTATTATCACATAAATTCTTGACGAATTCATACATATCGGCGTACACCTTATCATTATCCGTTTCGTTTAATATTTCATGGCGGTCACCCGGATAAAGCTTTAAGGATACGTTCTTCATGCCGGCATTGATATAGCCTTCATAGGCAGCCTTAACGCCCTCTGTATAAGAGCCGACCGGATCCTCAGACCCCGATACTATAAGCAGCGGCAGATCCTTTGGAATCGTATCAATGGCAGCCTTGTTATTAAGTTTGCCTACGCACTCTATTATCATATACAGCCCATTTACGGTAAACAAAAATCCGCACAGGTCATCCTCAATATATTTATCCACTATCGACTCGTTCTTGGTCAGCCAGTCAAAATCAGTCCGCTTATCGGCAATTCGTGCATTGGCATTGCCGTTTACTATGGAATCCGCGAATTTAGATCTATATCTCCAGCCCTTAAAGGCTGCTATAAGCTTAAGCAGCAGCTTACCGCCTGCAATTTCAAGGCCTCCGTGATTGGCGGTTCCCATAATAATGGCGCCGTCAATCCCCTTCCCGTACATAAACAGATAATTTCTCAGTATTAAAGAACCCATGCTGTGTCCTAAAATAACATAGGGAAGTCCGGGGTATTTCTCCTGTGTGATTTTCTTAAGGCGATGCACGTCTCTTGTCACAACGGTTACGGAATCCGACTCGCAGAAATACCCTTTGTCCTTATCGTCTTTAAGCGATTTGCCGTGTCCTATATGATCATTGGCAGCAACCAGAATGCCCCGCCCTGCCATATAGGAGGCAAAATCATCATATCTTCCGATGTGCTCTGACATTCCGTGAATTATCTGCAATATTCCCGTGATTGTCCCATCCGGTATCCAGTACATTGCATATACCTTATTAATGCCGTCGCGGGAATCATAATACAGCTCTTCCTTACGCATAACACACCTCCCATAATAAATTCCATACCGTCTTCAAATACCTGATCAGTCAAGAATACATCTACTGTATTCCAAATACCGCCTGTGCCTTTGCAAGCTCCTGCTGCACCAAAAGCGTATCGGCAAGAGCTGCCGCATATGCAGTCTTAGCCTCTTCAAGCTGCTGATTGAATGCAGGATTTGCACTGGCAAGTGTTGTAAGTGAATTAACAGCCTCAAGTCTTGATTTCTCGATGTCCTGCTTGCCTGCAATTATCGTCTTTAAATTGGCAACATAGTTAATCCCATTATCGGTATAAAGATGGTTTAAGTCACTTTGCACCTGCTTTAAATGTCCGCTCCACTGGGGGCCTTCGGGATTGCCGTTTGCCTTCTTTATAAGATCAGCCCACTCAGCATTCACACGCTTTGTATTAGCCTCCTGAATAGCCACGAGCTGCTCCGTTGTGGGAAGCTCGGCACATACCGGTACAGCACACATAACCGTTGCAATCATAGTTGCTGCCATAAGTTTTGTTAATCTTGTCATATATTTATCCGCCTTTCTACAGTAAAGCGGACATTCGCAATCCGCTTCTCTGCTTACTCATGAACACAGGCAGCCCCACCCCACCTGCGTCTTTACAATTTAGAGGCAGGAGATTGCTTGTATTTCGTTCAAATATGATACAGGAAAATATTACCACAGCGCTTAAGTTTTCATCAACCCCAAAAACAGCATGTGCTCCTGCTGCGGGCCGTATGCAATAATTATGCCCAAGATTCATTTCCGGATGCACATTCACGCAAGAATGTGTTATAGTCTATCGGTATGCAATTAATACTCTTTAAATTTGATTTTAATTACAGGAAGCTAAATTAAGCATGGACAGAAATTTTTACTGGTTTAAAAAGGGAATAACAAACGGAATCCCAATCTGCTTAGGATATTTTGCAGTATCCTTCACCTTGGGGATTGCCGCCAAAAACGACGGCCTTACAGGCTTTCAGGCCGCACTGGCAAGCATAACGAACATGGCCTCCGCCGGAGAATTCGCCGGCTTTACGCTTATAGCTGCGCTTGCTACCTATGCGGAGATGGCCATAACCATTTTCATAATAAATGCCCGCTACCTTCTTATGTCCTGCTCGCTTTCGCAGAAAATCACACCGGATACGCCTCTTATAAAAAGGCTTATGTTAGGTCTTACCATAACTGATGAAATATTCGGAATATCTGCCGCAGTTCCCGAGAAGCTCAACGTATTCTATCCCTTCGGGGCTTACTGCATTGCGGCCCCCGGATGGACTTTAGGCACTTACCTTGGTGTGCTTATGGGTAATTTTCTTCCGGAAAGGGCAGTCTCAGCGCTTAGTGTCGGGCTTTACGGAATGTTCCTTGCGATAATAATTCCCCCCGCAAGAAAAAGTAAGATCATATTCGGCATTGTTATAATATCGATGCTGTTAAGCTGCGTCTTTACCTATATACCCGGCATATGCAATATATCTGCGGGAATGCGCATAATAATACTTACCGTGATAATATCTCTTGGCGCCGCACTTATATTCCCCGTAAAGGAGGAAGCATAAATGGAGCATAATACTTACATATACATTCTCATAATGGCGCTTGTAACCTATGCGATACGCGTTGTTCCGCTTACTCTTATCAGGAAAGAGATCACAAATAAGACCCTTAAATCCTTTTTATACTACGTGCCTTATGTTACGCTTTCGGTCATGACTTTCCCCGCGATAATAACAGCCACCAATTCGGCAATTGCAGGTGCGATCGCCCTTATCGTCGGTGCAGTTATGGCCTGGAAGGGGAAAAGCCTTCTTAAGGTATCACTCATAGCCTGCGCCGTTGTATTTGTGTGTGAATTGTTTCTGGTATAGGAAGATTCCTTATGGTCTGTTGCTTAGGCCGCGGAATTGTTGAGTTATTAATGATTATTTTCGGGGATTTTTGTATAATAGCATCATGAACGAGAATGAACGTATTTTCAGCAATGCTGATCTTAAAAATCTGATTATTCCCCTTATATGGGAGCAGATGCTTGCCATCACCGTCGGCATGGCAGATACCATGATGATATCAAATGCCGGAGAAGCGGCAGTATCCGGCGTGTCCCTTATCGATATGGTAAATAACCTGGTCATATCGATTCTGGCCGCCCTCTCAACAGGCGGTGCCGTTGTGACCTCGCATTTTTTAGGTGCCAAGAAGAAGGAGGAGGCCTGCAAATCAACACTTCAGCTTATAGTATCCTCGCTTGCGATTACTCTTATCGCCACCGTTTTGTGCATCATCTGTGCCGGGCCGATAATACATCTTTTCTTTGGAAGTATTGATGCCGATGTATACAAAAATGCGCTCATATATTTTATCTTATCGGCTCTCTCCTATCCGTTCTTATCCGTTTATAATTCCTCGGCCGCCCTCTTTAGGTCCATGAATATGTCAAATGTGACCTTCAGGGCTTCCATAATAATGAATATCGTAAACGTAGCCGGCAATGCAATAGGTATATATGTACTGCATGCAGGAGTTGCGGGAGTTGCCATTCCTTCTCTTATATCAAGAGCCCTTGCCGCTGTGATCCTGTTTCTAAAGCTCCATAACGATTCCTTAGACGTTCATATCCTAAAAGAGCCTTTCAGGCTTGACCTTACTGTCATTAAGCGGATTTTCTATATAGGCATACCAAGCGGCATTGAAAACGGCATATTCCAGCTTGGCCGTGTTGTTGTAACCAGTATCATATCAACCTTCGGTACCGTGCATATTGCGGCAAACGGCGTTGCCAACAGCCTTGACTCCGTCGGATGCATAACAGGGCAGGCCATGAATCTGGCTTTTATTACTGTAATAGGCAGATGCGTCGGAGCAGGGGACGAGAAGCAGATACGCTATTACGTCAAAAAGCTCCTCATATGGTCCTATGCCATGCAGGCTGTGTGCTGTCTTGCAACGGTAATCTTTGTTGAGCCTGTTGTATCCTTATACGGCCTTTCCGAGGCGACCTCAGAGCTCTCCTGTACCTTAGTCCGGATTCATAACGGCTGTGCGATTTTTTTATGGCCCATTGCCTTTACCTTCCCCAATACACTGCGTGCCTGCAATGATGTCAAATTCACCATGACGGCATCCATATTCAGCATGATTTTCTTCAGGATCGGCTTAAGCCTTATAATAGCCTCCCATATGGGCTACGGCGCAGTCGGTGTATGGTGGGCAATGGTTGTAGACTGGATATTCCGCTCAATCTGCTTTATAACACGCTACTTAAGCGGGAAATGGCGCAAGCTTGCGCATTTGACTTAGTCGAAAGTTCAAATCAAAAAAGTGAGGTAAAAGAATGAATAAGAAAGTATATTTTGCGGGTTCTATCCGCGGCGGAAGAGATGATGCAGCACTTTACCATGAAATAATTGAGCATATAAAGAGAACCGATACCGTGCTTACAGAGCACATAGGTGATTTATCCTTAAGCTCATTGGAGAATGAACGGCGGGATAAGGCTATCTATCTGCAGGATACAACCTGGCTTGCGCAGTGCGATGTGGTAATTGCGGAGTGCACCTCTCCCTCTTTGGGAGTCGGCTATGAAATGGCCTTCGCAGAAAGTCACAATAAGCCGGTACACATTCTCTACCGGTCTTCTGTGTGCCAGCTGTCCGCCATGCTGACGGGGGATGATTATTTTAACATTTACCCTTACGAAACAAAGGAAGAGGCTTTTGCCATAATCGATGGGATACTTGCGTAAATTCGGCATCAAATACGCCTCTTCTTATTCCCTTCCTTTTTTCTGCTTGTCCTTAAGGTATTCTATAAGTCTGTCCCGTTCATCATTCAGTTCATCCGTATCGCGCCTTTGCCGGCTCTTTACCACATACATTATTATAGGGAACAGGAACAGGGCAGTTATCGCAGCGCATATTATATATGCTACCACAGCAAATCTATTGGGATTTTTCATGTTTTCTTCTATTGATCTGCTCTCATTTACAACCTTTCTGTTCTCAGCTCCGTTTTCGTACATGGCAGGAATTTCGGAAATTCCGTCATCACCCTCAGGGAAAGATTCCATATAATTGGCAATAGCCACCCAGGCCTTTACCTCATTGCCATTTGCGTCATGAATAATTATTTCTTCCTCATTGGTTATCGGATTGCCGTTAATGTCCTTAGGCTCTATTTTAAGAAGTCCCTTGGAAGTATCCTCAACTGCCCCCAGCATCCGGTAACTGTACATATCCGCAACAACTCTGTAGAGCTTATCGGGTTCTATATCATAAAGCTCCTCGCCGCCTATGACGCCATTGAGCTTAGCATACGTAACCTTATTAAGAAATGCCCTGTTGGGATTATATTCAAATTTAACCCCGCTAAGATAAAGATTCGCCGACCTCATAAGCGGAGATATCGATGCATCTATCTCGCATACGGTATTAAGTTCTTCCCCTGTTATGTACAGGCTCACAAGCGGATACCCCACTGTACCGTCAGCGCCGCTTCCAAGCGAAAATGATTCATAAACCTTGTCTATATCAATACCGCCTTTAGGATATGTGGCTCTTATCGTTCCCGAGGGCGCGATGGCAGCAGCCACCTCATTATCGTCCCCCGTATCCATATTGTTAACACGCCATCTGTAAGCATCTGCTATAAGATTACCGAGATTATGATCGTCATGAACATAATACAGATCATCAACCGAGGAAAATTCATAGGAATTGCGGGCAACAACGTAATCTGAAGTATATCCATAGGCCTTAAGATACTGTTCGTTTATTTCTTCATCAAAGCCCTTAAGCATTTCGGCTATTTCAGGATCTTCGGCAACGGATTCATCCATCCTGTGAAGCTTATAATCCACAAGATCATATCTTCCGCTTTCGTTCTGCGCTAAGGCGATATCTCCCACATATTCACTATAGCAGCCGCAGCTCCCTATATAGGTATCTCCCACCTTAATAACCTCCGGCAGAACCGTATGTGTATGACCGCTTAATATAAAATCAATATCCGGAACCTCCTTTGCCATCTTCTCATCTTCTGATTTATCCGGATCTTCATCAGTTCCTGAATGGGATATCAGCACTATAATATCGGGATCACTCTCTGCCTTCATCTTAGCAACAGCTGCCTTCACCGATTCTATCGGGTCTAATACCTCAAGCTCGCAGGTAGGAGCGCACTCTAAGGCATCATACCCTAAGCACCCCGTTATGCCTATCGTAACATCGCCCTTTTTAAGCACCACATAGTCCTTAAGCTTCATATCGCAAAGAGAATCATATATTACCTTTGTACCCTCGTTATCCTTATCCCAGTTGACATTACAGGTCACAAAATACGGGTAGTCCTCTTCTGCCACATTGGCTTTGGCCGCATCAAACTGCTCGGCAAGTGCCTTCGAACCATAGTCAAAATCATGATTGCCGAAGGTTGTTGCATCATAGCCGATCTTCGATAATATTCTGTACTCATAAGCCTCTTTTGCAAAAAACGTCTGATAAAGGGTTCCCATAGGATAATCCCCTCCGTCTATAAGAAGAAGATTGGGATTTGCCTCCCTTTTTTTATTCACAAAATCAGCCACCCGTGACATGCCGCCTACACTTACCGTCCTGCCGTCTTCTTCTGTTAAATAGGGTGCTAAATATGAATGTACATCGGAGGTAAAGAGAATCTCAATATCCGCAGCTTCTGCACCTTCAGTACCTGCTGCGGCTTCTTCGCTTTTTACATCACTTTGAGCTGCCATGACAGGAGATGTGCACATGCCCGCCAGAAATGCGCAGCACATTAACATTGCCGTAAAGGTGCGCAGCCTGCGGCCGTTTTTTGATAATGTGCTTCTTCCGACCCTCTGGCCCTGCTTTACTTTTGCTTCATATCCCCTATTGCATCTTTTTTGTATGGATTCATCTATTAAGGCTGCATCCTTTGTTAATAAAACCACTATCGTAGATCCTCCGTACATAAAATATCCCTTTTCTTCTCCCCTTTTAAAGGAATAATTATCATGATGATTTACAATCCTGCCCACAAGCAGCGCTCCTACTTCCATCTGTATGGCCGCGCCGAAATTATCCGTGTGCATTATCGTATATTCACGCGAATTTCTGACAAAAACAGGGAGCTGCGAAAGTGCTATCGGTCTTACCGTATTAAGCACCCCTTTAATGTAACAGTTTGCACCCTTAATTCCACTGTCAAAATAGCAGTACCTATGGTAATTATCAACGGCAAGCCTGTATACGAGGCATTTACCGCCCTTAAATTCTTCTGCCAGCTCCCTGCTTTCAAGAAGTTCTTCTATGGTATATCTGCTCTGCTTTATGGGAATAACAACCCCAAGATCCGTAATGTCCGTAATGCTCAAAAACCCATCGCAGGGAGCAATAAGGGAAGATGGCTCATTATCCAATGGCCGTACCCCCTCCTTTACCTGCCTTACGAAAAAGTCATTAAAACACTTATAATCAGAAACCTCAAAATCAGACATATCTATGTGATTGTGCTTTATAAAAGGCTTAATGATAAAGCGCGAAAGGGGAGAATCAAGAAATGCGCCTGCTGCCTTTGATATATTAGGATTAACAAGCCCCTTTAATATTATTCTGCCAAATACCGTTTTATATAAAAACCTAAGCATATATTCTCACCTACTTAACGATCATCCAGATTATGAGGATTATACATTCCACAACACCCACACCTATAAGGTACAATATTCCCTTAAAATCAGGCTTTTTAACCTTGATCCTGGAAATAAACAAAGTTCCCACTATAAGCATAAAGAACAGATATATGGCCGTAATATCGGGCGTCGTAAGGAATTGCAGCAGCATTATCGACGGAAACACCAGTGCCGCAGAGGTTACCGGAAGCCCTTCAAAGTATTTACGCGCCCCTCCCTCTTCCTGCTGCCTTACTTCTTCAGTAACATTAAAATACGCAAGCCTTATCATTGCTGCCAGTATATAAAGCATCAGAATGACAAAGCATAGAACCGGAATGACAAAATCATTTGTTCTGTTTTCGCCCTTGATCGTAGGAACGGAAGCTATCGTTGAATGCCATATCATGGCTTCTCCTATACATGCCGGAAGTACCCCGAAGGACACAAGATCGCAAAGCGAATCTATCTGTATGCCGAATTTACATTCTTCTACAGTGCGGTCTTTTTTCATCCTTGCGATTTTCCCATCAAAGGCATCACACAATCCGCAGAACAAGAGAAAAAAGGTTCCTATGTAAGGGTGTCCGTCACCCTGAAGCGATACCACTATTCCAAGCCCCGCAGACAGCAAAGATACATATGTCAAAACCACCGTATAATTATAATATCCTAACATTTAAGAATCCCTCTTTTCTTCACGCCTTCTGTATATTATGTGTCCTATAAGAACAAAAATTCCGCATATTAAAATGCATATGTAAAACGAAATGCTTCTGCTTAGAATATCCATATTCGCGGCAACATCTGTCGGCATCATGTCCGCATAGCCGTCAAGCATCAGATAATCTATAACTCCCATTGCTCCCGGAATCGGCACATAATTAGATCCCATGGTAACAAACACCTGAATAGCCCATACGTTTACAGCACCGGCCGGTGATCCTCCCGTTGCTAAATATACGCAGGCCGGCACGCACAGCAGCAGAAATCTTTGAAGCAGATTATATATAAAGCTCCGCGCAACCATCAGCTTCCTGCCTTCTATCAGTCTGGCACACTGCTCATAATCCGCCATAGTTTTTGTGATTTTCTCCTTAATGCGCGAAGTATCCTTAATAAGATGAAATCTGCCTAAAAGTACCGCAAAATTATCGCACAGCCTTCTTACTATCTGCCCGTTCCTTATCAGGGCAAAAATAAATATGCACAGACCTCCAAGTACCAGATAGCCTAAAATTATAAGGAATTTGGAGAAAGCATTGAAATGCGCAAATAAAAAAGGCTTTGCGATAAGGGCAATAATGCCGAGTACCATGATCGACAGTGTATACAAAACGAGATTAAGCATCAGCGTAACCGTCGCTATTCCCGCGGGAATGCCGTCCCTTACCATAAAGAGCGCGCTCGCCGGCTGCCCGCCCGTGGCTGACGGGGTAATCGCGGAAAAATAAATATCCGCAGCGGAATATAAAAGACCCTTTCCAAGCCGTCTTCGATAATCAAAACCGTTTAATATGGTAAATAACGCATGCCCTTCAAAGAATATAAAGCCAAGCATGCAAAGAATGGAAACCCCCAGCCATAAGGGGTTTGCCGATCTGATATGCTCTATGAAATCAGAAAAGGATAAATTTTTAATCTGCGAAGATACAGCCCATATACTGATGATTGCAATAATAATGGCAGCAATGGTCCACAGATAATTCTTGTTCTTCTTCACGGCAATGCTCCGGGAATTTTATTTCTTCCTACCGGTTTCTATCTGTATCTTATCGCCGCACAAAGGACACGTAACTTCAACCCTTCCATGATGCTTTGGAACCCTTATGGTTCTTTTGCATTTTTTGCACTGAAATACCTTATATTCTCTCCTTAACAGGAATTTGGTCTTAAGGAGCTGGAAGAATCCTACGAATCGGCTGTTTTCATATTGCCTGCGGCTTAGATCCCTTGAAAAGAATCTTAACATAAGCCATACGATAAAGACAAGCGCAAGGGAATCAATCCAGTTATTTTTCGTAAAAAGCCCGATTATGTCAAGGACAAGCGCTACAACAAACAGGAATTTATTCAGTGTATCGAACCCATTCCTGCCCATCATGAAATTCTGCATTTTCCATCGTAATTTATCAAGCATTTAAATGCCTCCCATCGCCATCAGATTGTTTCATTACTTCATTTTTTATTATTTCATTCTGCTCTTTGCCTGTTCAATTTGTTCATCTGACATCCTGTCATTGGCGGTAATCGTTATTGACTGCTCCTTGCCTGTATCAAGGTCCTTGGCAGAAACCCTTAATATCCCGTTCGTATCAATATCAAAAGTCACTTCTATCTGCGGCACTCCTGCCATCGCACGCCGGATTCCCTTAAGGCGGAACTTGCCAATGGTCTTATTCTGCCTTGCAAGTGAATTTTCTCCCTGAAGCACATGGATATCAACTGCGCTCTGATAAGGCATCGCCGTTGTAAAAACCTGCGAATAACGAACCGGCAGCGTTGAATTGCGCTCTATCAAAACCGTTGACACTCCTCCCACGGTTTCTATAGACAGACTCATAGGTGTTACATCAAGTAAAAGAAGCGCATTAGCTCCCGATGATGTGGTAAGCGGATTTTGGGACAGGGTGTTTCCCAAAATGGCAGCGCCCTTTGCCACGCATTCATCGGGATTGATATTCTTTGAAGGCTTAATGCCCGTCATATTAAATATCTCATCCTGCACAAGCGGAATGCGGGTGGAACCTCCTACAAGCAGCACCTTACCTAAATCCTTAGGACTGACACCGGCATCTGCCATGGCGCGCCGCACCGGCTCTTTTGTTTTTTCCACAAGGTCCGATATAAGAGAATTCAGAACTGCCCTTGTAAGGGTAATATCAACGCTTATCGGATCTGTGCCCTTAAGTGTAAGATAAGGCAGGACTATCTGGGTTGATGAGAGTGTCGAAAGTTCCTTTTTGGCAGCCTCGGCAGCCTCTTTAATCCGCTGCATTTCGAGAAATTTTTTGCTCAAATCCACTCCATATTGCTTTTTAATTTCTTTTGCAATATAGTCTGTAATTCTGTTGTCAAAATCATCTCCGCCGAGATGATTATCACCGGCAGTTGCCAAAACCTCTATGACATCTTCGGCAATTTCTATGACGGATACATCAAAAGTTCCTCCGCCCAAATCATATATCAGTACCTTCTGCGGCTCTGCATGATCAAGTCCATAAGCCAGGGCTGCAGAAGTCGGCTCATTTATTATCCTCTTAACGTTAAGACCCGCTATTACTCCCGCATCCTTAGTTGCCTGGCGCTGTACATCATTAAAATAAGCCGGCACCGTTATTACAGCATCCGTTACGCTTTCATTAAGATAATCCTCAGCTTCTTTTTTAAGCTGCCTAAGTATAAGCGCGCTTATCATCTGGGGCCTATACTCTACACCGTCGATCATCCTGCTCCAGCTTGTTCCCATTTCCCGCTTTATTGAGCGAAAGGTTCTGTCGGGATTCGTTATTGCCTGTCTTACTGCTGCCTCACCCACAAGCTTTTCGCCGCTTGCTGTAAAGCCGACAATACTCGGTGTGGTTCTTTTCCCGGACGCATTGTGAATGATTACGGCCTCATTGCCTTCAAATACCGATACGCAGCTGTTTGTTGTGCCCAAATCTATTCCAATTGTCCTACCCATCACATATCCTCCCTTGGGCTGTACTTAAGCATCGAATCAAGGTCACTTAATCCCCCCGCTCCTTCGGTATTGCCATAACCATCCGAATTCCGCTCGTACTGCTCTTCATAACGGTTACCGTTATACGGAGTCGTATAATAAATTCTTCTGACAGTGCATGATCTAAGAAGCATCTGCAATATGAAGAAAATAACAATAAAACGCCATAAACTGAAATGCCGCCTTCCCGTATTCTTCTGATACCGGTAATTTCTCTGATTGCTCTGCTGCTCATAATTCCAGGTCGTCTCATGACTCCCGCGGCTAAAGCCGAACAGATCATCAAACATAACCCAGGGATCTTCGTAATCGTATCTGTTATATTGATAATTATCAGAAGACGAACCATTCCCCTGTCCGTTTGTGTTCTGCGTCCTCCCGGCACCATTTGAATAATAATACGTATATGTCCGGCCATAGGGATTGCCGTAGGGATTTGAATAAGTCCTGCCGGCTGTACTCCCCGCACTTCTTGCATTCTGATACTTGGCCGGATTATTTATCATATCGTAGGCTTCGTTGATCTCATTCATTTTATCCGATGCCTTCGGATCATCCGGATGCAGATCAGGATGGTACTGCTTGGCCATTTTTCTGTATGCTTTTTTTATTTCTTCAGCGGAAGCGTTTCTCGAAACGCCCAGCACCGCATAAGGGTCAGTTACCATATAATGCTCCTTCGTAAAAGATAATTATACCCTGCAAATGCCTTATTTCAATGTTTTTCACAGTATTTTCACAAGGTTGACTTTTTTAAAATCTCTTTTTATACTGTCTTTATTGGTATTATATGGAGGTTCATTTTGAAAAGAGTACGTACCACGGATTTGCGTCCCGGCATGAAAACAGCCGAAGATGTATATTCCTACAATAATCAAATGATCGTTCCGAAGAATTCTGTTCTGGATGATAAGATAATCACGCGTCTGGAATTTTATTCTGTCCTTGCTGTGCGTATTTCCGACGAAACAGATATCATTGAGGAGCACCCCAGCTATGAGATTCTTGAAGAATCTTCCTATTCGCAAAGAGTCAGATCCTCAAAGGAGTTCAAGGAATTTGAGAAATCCTTCCTTGATGCGACAAATGCTTTTTCTTCTTCCCTTAATAAAATTGTCGATGGGGATACAGAAGTAAATCCCAAGGAGCTGATGGAGACCGTAACCTCCTTAATTAAACCCGGAATGACTCCTTCGGGTGTATTCGACATGCTTCATAATATGAGGCAGTATGATGATTTTACCTATATGCATTCCATGAACGTTTCTCTTATAGCCAATGTGTTTGCCCAATGGCTGCATTTAGGTGATGAGGACAAAGAGATCCTGACTGTCGGCGGGCTTCTTCACGATATAGGCAAGCTCAAGGTACCCGATAATATAATCCGCAAGCCCACCAAGCTTACCCCGGCGGAATATAACATTATAAAGACTCATGCCCTTCAGGGTTACAATATATTAAAAGAACTTAATCTTGACGGCCGCATTAAGGAGTGTGCGCTTATGCACCATGAGCGGTGCGACGGCTCGGGTTATCCTCTCGGTCTTATAGGCGAGAATATTTCTCCCTATGCCAAGATACTCTCAATCTGTGATGTGTATGATGCAATGACCTCTGCAAGAATATACCGCGGTCCCTTATGCCCCTTCCACGTTGTCAGCATATTCGAAACGGAAGGCCTGCTTAAATACGACAGCAAGTTCCTCTTAACCTTCTTAGAGCGTGTTGTGACCACCTATATGAATAACCGGGTAAGATTATCAAACGGCGTCGAAGGTGAGATCGTATTTATGAACAAAAATCAGTATTCCCGTCCCATGATCCAGACCTCCGATGATTTCATAGATCTTTCCAAGGAGCCATCACTGTATATAGAAACCTTCGTATGATTTTGCCATGACAATTTATCACTAATATAAAAATACCGTGCAGATTGCACGGCATTTTTATTTTTATCTGATTAATATTCTTTATTATCCGATCATTAATTTATATTTCTGAGCCTCGGCTTCCGAATCAACCTTCTTGATATTGGCTCCAAGCTGCACAAGCTTGCCCGGAAAATCCTCATATCCTCTTTCGATATAATGTATGTCGTCTATCGTCGTAAAGCCTTCTGCTGCAAGACCTGCAAGGACGAGTGCCGCTCCGGCACGCAAGTCAGGCGCTGTGATTGAGGTTCCGCAGTATGATTCAACACCTTCTATTATTGCAGTATTGCCTTCCACCTTAATGCAGGCGCCCATGCGCTGAAGTTCATTAACATACTTAAATCTGTTCTCGAATATGCTCTCCGCAACAACGCTTGTTCCGTTTGAAAGCGCTAAGGTAGTTGCTATCTGGGGCTGCATATCCGTAGGAAATCCCGGATAAGGAAGTGTCTTAACATGAGTGCTGTTAAGCCTGCCCTTAGCGACTATTCTTACCGCATCATCAAATTCTTCTATCTCGCATCCCATCTCGATAAGCTTAGCGCCTATTGACTCTAAATGCTTTGGGATAACATTTCTTATAAGCACGTCACCCTTTGTGATTGCCGCTGCAAACATAAAGGTCCCTGCCTCTATCTGGTCCGGAATTATGGAATAAGTCGTTCCGTGGAGTCTCTCGACGCCGCGAATACGGATCACATCCGTACCTGCACCCTTTATATTGGCACCCATGCTGTTAAGAAAGTTTGCAACATCAACAACATGCGGTTCTTTTGCCGCATTCTCGATTATTGTGGTACCCTGTGCCATTGCCGCTGCCATCATAACATTAATTGTGGCTCCGACAGTAACAACGTCCATATATATATGCGTACCAAAGAGTCTCTGCGCGCTTGCCGCAATAAGACCACGCTCAATCTTAACCTGTGCTCCAAGTGCCTTAAAGCCTTTTATGTGCTGGTCAATAGGTCTGCTGCCTATATTGCACCCGCCTGGAAGAGCGACCTTAGCCTCTTTAAATCTGCCAAGCAGAGCCCCCAGCATATAGTAGGATGCCCTTATTTTCTTAATATATCCGGCATCAATGGTCAGATCATGAATATTCGACGCATTTATTCTGACAGTATGCTTATCAGTCCTGTCAATCCATACGCCTATACTCTCCATTGCCTGAAGAAGCACCTGCGTATCGCGTACATCCGGAAGATTTTCAATTGTAACGGTTTCTTCTGTCATTACAGCTGCAGCTAAAATACCAAGTGCGGCATTCTTAGCTCCTCCGATTTCGACTTCACCGGCTAAAGGGTTTCCGCCCTTTATGATGTATTGCTCCACCGTTCACACCTCTATATATAGTAATTTGGGCCAAAATCAGGTCCCATTTACAAAAATTCAACGCTCTTTATTATACTCCGAGAGAATATTGTAAGCAACTGTTTAGAATTTTTTTGGCAGATAGCACAAAAATATTACAAAAATATTACAAATAATTTAGTGGATTTACCTGCGTGCCGTTTATAAGGATTTCAAAATGCAGATGCGGCCCGCTCGAAACACCGGTATTGCCGCTAAGTGCAATCTTCTCGCCCTGGGAAACCTTTTGCCCTGACTTAACAAGTACCTTGCTCAAGTGTCCGTACCGTGTGACCTGTCCGTCCGGATGCTGGATATATACGCAGTATCCGTATCCGCTTCCCCAGCCGGCCCTTATGACCGTACCGCCCATCGATGCCACAACGGCAGTTCCCACCGGTACTGCCCAGTCAACGCCCTTATGATATGTCGACGCACCCTTTGTGGGTGATTTTCTGCGTCCGAATCCCGATGATAACCGGCCGCCCGAAACGGGTTTTAAGAAAGTAGGCGGTGTCTTGGTACCTCTCTCAACAACCTTTGCAACAGCCTCGATAACAACGTCTTCGTAAACTATATCTGTATTTGTAAGTTCTGAATTCCTGTATGTAAGATTGGCAATGACCTTTCTAAAGCCCGTTGTCGGCTGCACACGTACCTCGCTTTGTGTCGTATACCATTCATCATTATCGATATATACAACATCGGCATCATAGCTTTCTTCGTAATATCTGCGCTCGGTCCTTACAACGGAAAGTTCGGGCTCCGGAGAGGAAACCGTCAGTTCATCACCGATTCTGAGCATTGATGACGCACTTGAAAGTGTCTGTGAATTAAGAGCGAGGATATCCGCAACCGTCATGTCGTTCTTTTGAGCAACGCCCGCAAGAGTATCCCCCGAGACAACCTCGTAAATCTTCTTTTTCTCCTGAGTCTTTGTCACCATCTCAATTGCATCCTCAAGGGAGACTATTTTATCAGCATCTACATAGGCCTGGACAACCTCAACGTTTTCTCCGAAATCAAGATTTGTGATTCCGAATTCATAAGGATCTGTTGTCAGCAAAAAGGCGCCGTTATATATCTGTTCCATTCTAAGCAGCGCTCCTGCGACAGGAAAAGCCGCCTGCGTCTTAACCGGAGCATTTTGGTCAGAGCTCTCCCCCTCTTCATTTTCTGCCTCCTCGTTTCTTGTAACCTTGGTTGTCAGAACATTAAGTTCTCTTGTCGGATCCACGACAAGCTCCACATTCCATTCACCGTCGGTATCATATTCGCTCTTTGCCCGCTCAAGCAGGGTAAGCACCTCGTCTATACTTTTAAGATTGACGGTAAATTCATTGATTTTAACCTCATACGCCGGCTGCTTGGTCTTCATGATGCTATTTGTGTAAACATCACATATATTATTTATTATCGTCTCTTTATCATCAAGAGTGCCTATAACATCAGTAGAGCCGCTTAAGACAACATTAGAGTCAATAAGTACAAGACCATTGTACTGCTCTGAGACACGCCGCCTTGCCTCAAGCAGCATCTCATCTACTTCCTTAGCATCTCCGATCGTGCCCACCTGCGTACCATTTACGAATATCGATACTAAATTGGCACCAGCCTCTTCATACCTCTGTAATCCCGGCAGGCACACAAAAAGCAGCAATGCCGTTAACAGCATTGCCGCATAGTGACTGTATTTTATTGCTTTTGAATACTTTGTTATCTTACGCATAATCAACAGAAAACTCCCGGCCTGTAAGAGAGCTTCTTCTGCTTAATCTTATATCAAGCCGAATACCATGGCCGCTATAAGCAGCAGCGACATAGCGGAAAATACAAGTGACAGAATCGACATGACCTTGATGCCGGTAAGTGATTTGATAAACTCCTTAACAGAAGCTCCGCCCTGCTCCGTTATGGCAGCCTGAACATTCTTATAGCATTTAACATTTTCCTTATGAACATGCTCTTCCATGTCCTTATAATACTGCTCTGCTGCAGAAGCTAAGAGAAAATCAGGAATATCCACCGGCTCATTAACCACTGCAGCAGTATCCTGGGCCTGATTCTGTGAAATTGTAATAACATCCTGCCTTATAAGCGTGAGCAGCTGCTTATTGTCGGCAGCTACCTTAAGGATCTCATCCTTTGCGGAAGGATCCACGGAAGGCTCATCAAAGAACTCTTCCTTCTCCCCGGCAGATGATGGCAGCTGCGCTGCCTCACCCTGGTTATCCTGAAGACTCTTAAGTGCTTTGGCAATGTCTGAGAGCATCTGGGCATTATCATCTACTGCTCTTACTATGGTCTTCTCAGACGCCAAGCGATCATCCTTAGCTTCATCAAACAAATCAGCAATTACATCTAACTGATTCTTATTGCTCTTATCAATCACATCGCCAAGAGATCCCAAATCCATATCCGAAGACGATCTGCGGCCTCTCTCGACCCTCTCAGCTCTGTCATATCTGTCATAATCGGAACGTTCTCTCTCCGAAGGACGCTCAAACCTGTCATCGCGCTCCTTATCACGTTCAAACCTGTCGTCACGCTCCTTATCACGTTCAAACCTGCCGCCTCGCTCCGATCTGTCATATCTGCTGTTCAATCTGTCTCTAAAGCCGTCCATAAGCACCTCCATCGTGGTTTACAGCTTACAATCTGCCTTGTATTTTATCATTTCCACGCTGCGAATTCAACAAGCATCAAACTCTGCTCGTATAAAGCGGCATGCCCGCATCGCCTTAGAAGGATACAAAAAGTGATGTAAGCAGGATAACTACCATGCACACGGGACATAAGTACTTTATCATAACACGGAATACGCCCTTTCCTGTGAACTTATGCCCGCCCTCACATACCTCATCTTCTACAAATTTCGTCTTAACAACATAGCCTATAAGTATGCAGGTGATAAGTGCCACTATAGGCATTAGGATATTGTTGGAGATAAAATCAAAGAAGTCAAGGAACTGATATCCGAATACCGTAACTTCGCTTAAATTACTGTAGCCAAGAACAGACAGCATGCCAAGCACAAGAATCACCACGATCGAAACAATACATGCCGGAATTCTCTTCATGTTGAATTTCTCCATGATTATCGACACAACTGTCTCCATAAGAGAAATTGAAGATGTAAGAGCAGCAAGCGCTACAAGCACAAAGAAAAGCGCTCCCACAAACTGTCCGCCGGGCATTGATTCAAAAACATTGGGCAATGTAATAAACATGAGACTGGGCCCTGCATTAAGAGCAGATGCATCGCCGCCCGAGAATACAAATACTGCCGGCACGATAATAAGTCCTGCAAGAAGTGCTATCAATGTATCAAAGAACTCTATCTGACGAACAGAGCTCTCAAGCTTGTCTTCTTTTCTCATATATGAACCGTAAGTGATCATAATACCCATGGCAAGAGACATTGAATAGAACATCTGACCCATCGCAGCGGCTATCGTCTTTAAGAACTGTGTGAAGGTAAATCCCGTAAAGTTAGGCAGAAGATAATATGCCACACCATCCATGGCTCCCGGAAGAGTCATTGTATAAACAGCAATACCGATTGTCAAAATCACAAGAACAGGCATTAAAACCTTGCTTATGTTTTCGATGCCCTTTTCTACGCCAAGCATTACTACAGCTGCCGTAAGGATAACATATACGATAAAGTAAACCGTTGTTCCGCCGGCACTTCCTATAAAATTCGTAAAGAAGCTTCCGTCGCCGGCTGCATTTACACCTTCGCCTGCAACGAAAGTCACCATATATTTAAGCACCCAGCCGCCGATTACACAGTAATAGGGTACAATAATAACAGGAACCACTGCTGCAAGAATTCCCAAAAATCCAAACTTAGGGGACATACTCTTGTATGCGCCTATACAGCTTTTGCCTGTTCTGCGGCCGATTGCGATCTCAGCCGTCATAAGCGAAAATCCAAAGGTCAGCGCCAATACCAGATACACCAGTATAAAGATACCGCCGCCATACTTAGCTGCCAGATACGGAAATCTCCAAATATTACCAAGTCCTACTGCAGACCCCGCTGCCGCAAGGATAAAACCAAGTTTGGATGTAAACCCGCCTTCATTACTCTTCTCTTTCATAACTTACTGCTCCATTTCATTTTTTAATAACTTTATACTACTATCTGCTCTTACGCGCTCTCTTATGCCTGCCTTTAGAGCCTTACGCACATCGCGTATGGGCACAACTTTAGTCAGTATATCAAATATAACCATTAAATTCCATCAAAAATTAATACTTCATCTCTCCTTTGTGCATTTTGCTTAATTTTTGGCTTTTATTTTTAAGTCCATTTGGAAATATTTACCCTATTTTCATAATTTGTTCATATTTTATTCATATTTGCTTGGTATATTTTATACATCTCCATTGGAGAACATTCTCCAAACAACCAGATATATTTTTTCATAATATTGCCCAGGTGACTCTCATCCACCTGGGCACTCCTCATTTTAAGGATAGTATTTGGTATAGTTCCGGAGGAACTATAAAAAGGATAGGGAGTTGCCGTGGGAGCTTGCTCGCAGAGGCATACTACCTATCCTTTTTACAATTACAGCGTAAGCTGTGTACCAAATACGTTCTATAAAATATAAGGCCTGCTCTGCGTGATGCAGAGCCCCAATTCAACGGCGCAATTAATTGCGCCGTTGCCCTTTTCTTTTTCTTTTTCTTTTTCCTATTTCCCTTCTGCCGCCTTCTGAATCTCTTCATTAAGGTACA
>R03__coassemble_310_pt1 | contig 29447 bp, 22 predicted proteins | sample R03__metabat2_low_PE_060 | metagenome-assembled genome bin R03
CAGTTGAGATACCGGATGATCCGAATGCGTCCCTAACGCCTGAGCAGATAGCGGCTTTGTTTGCAAATGTATGATATAAACGGATATAAACGGAAGGCAAGCCATCCTGCGGTGACTTGCCTTTATATGTGCAGGGCCGCGCGCAGGATAATCCTTCCCTATTCGGTCACGGCGTGAGATTTGGGCGAAGATAAATACAAAGGATTTTATATATGAAGATACTTACTTTTTTAAAGAAAAATGCAGCTAATTTCATAAGTATTCTGCGTGCCGTAATTGCTTTTCAGCTTTTATCGGTAGAACCGTTTTCCAAATACTTTTTTATAATTTTTGCCGTATGCGGAATTACGGATGTGCTCGACGGAATAGTGGCCAGATGCCTTAATACGGAATCTCGCATAGGTGCGCAGATCGACGGCGGAGCCGATATGATATTTGCCATAGTAAGCCTTGTTAAGATCATTCCCGCAATCGATCTTCACCGCTGGGCATACATCTGGGTACTTATAATTGCCGCAATAAGGTTAGTAAATCTTATTCTCGGAATCATAAAGAAGAAACGTGTCGTAGTAATCCATTCCATCGCGAACAGGATAACAGCGCTTATGCTGTTTGCCCTTCCCTTTGGCTATATATTCATTGATGTTAATTACGTGGCGGGCTGCGTATGCTCGATGGCTACACTTGCTGCCCTTCAGGATACGATCACCATATTATCGGGAAGAAACCACAGAAGGCTTAATAAAGGAATAGCGGAGGCTGTTGCCGTGCTTGGCTCAACTGCCATCCTTACGATTGTGATAATGCTGTATGTGGCAAATGGTGAGGGCAGACCCGAATTCAGTTTTGAAGTTCTAAAGGAGGAAAGTCATAAAGTCATGTACCAGAGCAACCGGTGCATGTATAATGCCGATGTTATCGAAAAGGTGGATGACTACAGGGATCTTGTTACGGAATATTGCGAAAAGTATGGAATTTCAGAATATGCAGATCTCGCCCTTGCCATGATAATGCAGGAGAGTACCGGCAATCCGCCCGATGTCATGCAGACGGAGCAGTCTTATTATAATGATGAGCCGCCGATAGATTCCGTGGATGAAAGTGTAAACTGCGGAGTCCACCAGCTTGCGGACTGTCTTGAAAAGGCAGGGGTATTAGGCCCTGATGACATGACCAGAATCCCTCTTGCCATTCAGGGATATAATTACGGAAACGGTTATATTTCCTGGGCACTTGACCGTGATCTTGGATATACAGAGGAAAATGCGGCATATTTTTCCCAGATGATGAAGGAACGTCACGGTTATAAGATATATGGCGATCCCGAGTATGCACAGCACGTTTTAAGATATTACAGCAAGCAGTCTGTGGTGGATCTTGAAATAAAAGATGAGACTTAACTCAGTTATGAACAATCAAAAAACAATAATAATAAAAAGAATAATCACAACAATCCTTGCCATGAGCATTCTGGCCATGGCTTTTTCTGCCTGCGATAAAAATGAACTTAATCCGGAATATGTCATAGATGAGAGCAATAAGCTCGTGATATATACTGCCCACAAGGAAGAAATATACAAACCGATAATCAAGGAATTCGAAGAGCGGACAGGTATATGGGTAGAACTTAAGGCAGGCGGGACCAATGAAATGCTTGAGCTTATTGCGGCAGAGGGTGAGAACACCTCCTGTGATGTGATGTTTGGAGGCGGAGTCGATTCCTTAAGCGCCTACGAGGAATATTTTAAACCCTATGTTACTTCCCAGAGCAGGAAACTTGATGCAGCCTATGCCTCGGATACTGATGCCTATACCGTATTCTCAAAGCTGCCCATGGTTTTTGTATATAATACAAAGCGAGTCCTTGCATCAGGTGCGCCGAGAACCTGGGAACAGCTCCTTGAATATACCTGGGAGGGTGATATTGCCTTTGCAGATCCCGTAAAGAGCGGGAGTGCTTTTACTGCCCTTTCCATTATGGTGCAGCAGCTTGAGAAGAGCGGAATGGCAAAGGAAGATGTAATTCGTGAATTTGCCCTTAATATAGGCGGCGATTTATCGGAAAGCTCCGATACAGTCGTTGATGATGTGGCGCAGGGCCGTAAGATCATAGGAATATCCATTGAAGAAATGGCGCTTAAGAAGAAAGCCGAGGGTGCTGATATAGATATAATATATCCTTCCGGCGGCACCTGTGCGGTTCCCGATGGCGCAGCCATAATAAAGAATTGCGCTCATGAAGAAAATGCAGAGAAATTCATGGAATTTATAGTAAGTGATGACGTTCAGCATCTTCTTGAAGACCAGATGTCAAGAAGAAGCGTGCGGACTGATTTTGACTCCGCGGATATCCCTTCGGAAACGGAATATGATTTTACTTATGCCATGGAGCACAGAGACGAGATACTGTCAATATGGGAGCTGTACTTATGAAGAAATCCTTTAAAAACGAATTATTCATAAGCTTTCTTGCAGTTGCTCTTATTTCGATAGCGGCTTCCGGAATACTGATGACGAGCTCTTTAAGAAGCAAAATGGAGTATGATTACAGAAAAGAAGCCATGCTGCAGCTTGAAGAGATAAGCAGTGCCATTACAAATCATACCGAAGAGCTTAAGATGATAATGGAATCTGCCATGGATAACCAGAGGATTATAGCGCCCTTATATGAAGATGACAGCTGGATAAGGAAGAAGGCCTATAACAGTCTGTATGAGCTCACGGATGAAAAAAGAGAATTTGCTTCCTTTTATCTATATAATGGCGAAGGTGAATGCATTCTTTCGACTGCCGAAACAACAACAAAGACGGATATTGTGCGCCCGACCTATTGGGGTCTGCTTAAGACAGCCCGCACCCACCCGGAAGAGATAATAATAAAGAACGCTTATTATGATGAAGTAAGTTCCGATGCGATCCTTGCATTTGCAAAGGCAATATTATCAGGTGATGACTGCATCGGTTATATAGTTGCCGAAATGTCTGCTGATAATATGGATCTGCTTATATCCGATTTATATACAGATGACAGCGAAGTAGTTATCATGGATGAATTCTGGGATGAGATATATTGCTCTAAAAGTGCTAAGAATTCAAAGCTTGCATCCTTCCTTCACGATAACAGATTTGAGGGCATCGCGTTTGAAAATCCGGAGGACAGGATTATTTTCGAAATAATGGAGATGCCCAAGGAGGGGCTGTGTATAGCCATAGGTAAGCAGACTTCCTTTACCGGAACCCTTATAAGGACAATGATTACCGTTATGCTCATAACAGCCGGGATATCTTTTGTTCTGTGCTTTATAATTGCACATATATTAAGCCGCCATTTAATGCAGCCGCTTAACAACATGACCAGGGCGATGGAGCAGGTAAGGGGCGGAGATCTGACTGTCAGAATGGGGAGCAAGAGGCAGGATGAATTCGGACAGCTCTCCCGTGATTTTGACGATATGACAAATGCCCTTAAGGTCTATGTGGAGCTTAGATCGAAGCAGCAGCAGGAGCTCTCGGACAGCAATATTGCCATGATGCAGGCCCAGCTTAATCCGCATTTTTTATATAATACGCTTGATACCATTAAATGGGTGGCAAAGGCCAATCATATTCCTGAGCTCGCAACGCTCTCTGCGTCCTTAGCCCAGATACTCAGGGCCAGCATAAGCCCGGATATATTTGTGCCGCTTGCTAAGGAGATGGATTTTATCGACCATTATATAGAGATTCAGAAAATCAGATTTCCCGAGAACTTTACCTTTGATGCCGAGGTTCCCTTAGAGCTTGAGGATGCGATTGTACCAAAGCTGATATTGCAGCCCATTGTGGAGAATGCAATCGTGCACGGCCTTAAGGACAGGGAACATGGTCATATATTCTTAAATGCCTATGAAAGAGCAGGACGCCTTGTTATCTATGTGGAGGATGACGGCTGCGGCATGGATGATGAGATGCTTAAGGTATTAAATACCAGGGACAGTAAGGCTCTTAAAGGCCACATCGGCTTTTACAATGTTGATGCCATAATAAGGCTTCATTATGGCCTTAATTACGGCCTTCGCGCCGAGAATGTCAAGGAAGGCGGGGCGCGCATTACAATGGAACTGCCTCTTAGGATGAGCGGGCAGGAGAATAATTAGAAGGATTGATTATGTATAAAGTAATAGTTGTGGATGATGAAAATTTCGTAAGGCGGGGAATAGTGCTTGAAACCGACTGGGAGGCTCTTGACTGTGAGGTTGTGGCTGAGGCCGCAAACGGTGAAGAAGGCCTTCTTGCAATAGAAAAATATCATCCGGATGTTGTCATAAGCGATATAAGGATGCCGAAGCTTACGGGCATCGACATGCTTAGAAAACTGCGCGAAGCAGGTGATGATACCTATGTGATTTTCCTATCTGCCTATAATGATTTTGCTTATGCGCAGCAGGCCATAAAGTACAATGCGACGGATTATCTGCTTAAGCCCTTCGAGGACGGTGATCTTGAGGCTGCAATAACAAGGGTTAAGGAGAAAATCAGTGCCCGGGTCGCTAAAGGAGATGAAGAGCATGAGCAGGACGTGCTCTCCCACAAGGCGCTTGCAAAGGGCGATAAATCAAAATATGTATCAGCTGCCCTTGAATATATAGCGGAGAATTTATCGGATCCCGATATTAATATAAGAACAATTGCTGAGAATATCGACATAAGTGAAAGTCACTTAAGCCACATATTCAAGAAGGAAACGGAATATACCGTGAACGCATATATTACCCGTTATCGTATGAGAACGGCAATGAAACTGTTAAAGGATCATAAGCATAAGGTATATGAGGTTGCGGAAATGGTTGGGTACAGGGATATAGCATATTTCTCTACCACATTTAAGAAGATAATCGGCGTAAATCCATCTGAATATTATGACCGGGCATGAATTGCAGAATTTTAAAAAGTATAACAGTTTTGTCTTATTTTAAGATGAAACTGTTTTTTTTATAATCTTTTTTGTCAGGGCGAGATGAGCCCCCAGGCAAACATTCATATTACATCAGGAGGAAAAAGATGAAAAAGAAATTATTATCCGTATTATTGGCAAGTGCTATGATCGTCAGCACATTTGCAGGCTGCGGCGAGGCAGCTTCCACGACAGCAGCAGAAGCAGCAGCACCTGCAGCAGCAGAAACAGCAGAAGCAGCGCCTGCAGCAGAAGAAGCAGCTCCTGCAGAAGAGGTTGCAGAACCCGAGAACTTAACAGCTACACAGCAGATCATTAAAGAGGCTGAAGGCATGAGCATGGAAGAGCTTGCAAAGAAAGCCATCGAAGAGTCTAACGGAGCTACATTCTATGGCGTAGGTAACTCAAGCCGTGGTAAGTCAGCACTTCCTCTCTTCATTGAGTACTTACAGACAATCGATCCTTCATACACAATGGAATTCGAGTGGCAGCAGCCTAAGAACAACAAGATCTTCGAGCAGCTTACAGCTGATTCACTTAAGGATTCTGGAACATTTGCAATGACCCTTATCCAGGATGGTAACCAGATTGAGTCCAAGATGGTTCAGACAGGAATCCTTGATACATATATTCCCAAGGAGTGGGCAGAAGCTAACGGCACAACATCAGATGAGTATGTTGGTTACCTTCCTCTTCAGACCCTTAACAAGGTATTCATGTACAACAACACAGGCGATAAGGTGTTTGATAACTGCTGGGATTTCGTAGCACCTGAGAATCATTCTCTTTACATGGACATCGATTCCGAAATCGTTGGTAAGAACTTCCTTTACATGCTTACAGAAGATAAGTATGCAGCAATGCTCAAGGAGGCTTATGAAGCACTTCCCGCTGAAGAGCAGGCTAACTTTAGTGCAACAATCAAAGAGATGGAAGCAGATGCAGCAGATTTAGGTCTTGGCGCAGACGGTTCATATGCTCTTGCATGGATCAAGTTATGGGTAGAGAGCTACAATGCTCAGACAGATGATGGTCCTATCTGTAATACACTTGTTACAAGCTCAGCTACAGATCAGTCAGGTCTCCTTGTATATTCAAAGCTTCGTTCAGTAGAAGAGTCAGACACAGTATCTGTTAATAACATCAATGTAGCTGCATACCAGGATGGCTATACGGGTATCGGCGGATATGGTTACTGCCATTATCTCTTCGTAACAGAGAATTCACCCCTTCCTTGGACAGCATGTGCATTTATTGCTTACATGACATGTACAGAAGACGGTTTCTCAGCATGGGGCAAGGACATGGGCGGATATTCAGCTAACCCCGATGTTGCTGCAGCAATCGAAGCTACATACAACCACTCTAAGGGCGGTTATGATGAGGCAGGCAACAACGTATATGACTGCAAGAACGACCGTGGTTATGACTGGTGGACAACAACAGGCGAACTCGTTCTCGAGGATCCCGAATACTGCGCATCAGTATCCTTCACAGTAGGCAGCTGGATCGAGCTTCTTACAAAGTACAGCGAAGGTGCTGAGGAATAAAAAGACAGTAAACAGTAGTAATTGTAAACATTTGATTATAGCTTCCAAGGCGCTTGCCGCCTTGGAAGTTCTTTAAGGAGAAGGTCATGGAAGCCAAAAGCAATAAGAATCTTGCTATAACAATTAACAAGATCAAGACATACTTTATGAAGCCTCAGAATGTCATTCTTCTGTTGTTCGGCATAGTATTGACTTTCACGACAGTGGCACCAATTGTCGCAATCGTAAAAGACACATTCAAGATTCATCCCGGTACAATAGATCAGCATCTGACAGGACGGGCAACAGGATATTCTATCGTAAACTATACAGACCTCTTCACAAGTAAACTGGCAAAGACGAACCTGTGGAATCCGGTACTCAATACAGTGCTGCTGGCAGTGCTTACATGCCTTATCTCCATTCTGTTCGGCGGAATATTTGCCTTTCTTGTGACAAGGACGGATTTAAAATATAAGAAATATTTAAGTTCGATATTTATTTTCCCTTACATAATGCCTCAGTGGACACTGGCCGTTGTATGGCAGAACCTCTTTAACTCAAATGCCGTAACCGGCACATCAAACGGTCTTTTGGCATCGCTTTTCGGACTCGAAATGCCCAAGTGGTTCTGTTTAGGCCTCTTCCCCTCGGCGGTTGTATTGGGACTTCACTACGCACCCTTTGCATACATAATGATAGGCGGCATCTTCCGCAACATGGATGCAAACCTTGAGGAAGCAGCTACAATCCTTGATACTCCCAAGTGGAAAATCATGTTCAGGGTAACACTTCCCATGGTTAAGCCGGCAATCTTATCAACAATCCTGCTGGTATTCGGAAGCGCGATGGGTTCTTACCCGGTTCCTCATTACTTAGGACTTACGACACTTTCCACCAAGTATGTATCTCTTAACTCAAAGTACACAGGTGAAGCAAGTATCTTAGCAATCGTAATGATGATATTCGGTATCCTTATCTTAGGCTTTAACCAGATGAGTCTTAAGAGCCGCAAGAACTATACAACCGTAACCGGTAAGTCCGGCCAGATATCGAAGATCGGACTTGGCAAGGTCGGTAAGTATCTGATTGCGATAATAATGATAATCATCACATTCTTTACCAGTATCTTCCCGATTGTTTCCTTCGCTTTCGAGACATTCCTTCCGAATCCGGGTGATTACAGCTTCCTGTATACCGGAAACGTAAACAACCTGACAACGAAGTGGTGGATAACAAACAATAACGCAGACGGAGCACTTTACGGACAGAAGGGTATCTTATTTAATGAGACCATCTGGCAGGCTCTTAAGGGAACACTTCTTGTGGCGATTGCCTGTGCACTTATAGCAGGTACGATCGGAACCCTTATAGGTTATGCGGTTTCCAAAAACCGCCGGAGCAAGTGGGCCAACTACGTTAACAACATGGCATTTCTGCCATACCTTATGCCCTCCCTTGCAGTAGGTGCTGCTTTCTTCATACTCTTCTCGAATGAGAAAATCAATCTGTTCAACACCTACGCACTTCTTATAATAGCCGGAACGGTCAAATACATACCGTTTGCCTCAAGAAGCGCACTTAACTCCATGCTTCAGCTTTCCGGTGAGATAGAGGAAGCGGCTGTCATACAGGATATAGGATGGTTTAAGAGAATGTTCAGGATAATAATCCCCATTCAGAAATCATCAATAATAAGCGGATATCTGCTTCCGTTCATGACATGCTTAAGAGAATTGTCACTGTTCCTGCTGCTGTGTACACAGGGCTTCATATTATCAACGACACTTGATTACTTTGACGAGATGGGCTTGTATGCATTCTCAAGTGCCATCAACTTAATCCTGATAGTATTGATCCTATTCTTTAACACAGTAGTCAACAAGCTTACGGGCGCAAGCCTTGATGAAGGTATTGGAGGTAACTAGAAATGCCGGAGATTAAATTAACAAACGTAACCAAAAGATGGGGTAAGTTCTACGCAGTAGACCACCTTGATCTTGACATAGAAGATAATGCTTTTATCACACTGCTCGGCCCGTCCGGATGCGGTAAGACAACAACACTTCGTATGATAGCAGGTCTTGAGACTCCTACAAGCGGACAGATCAAGATCGGAGACAGGGTAGTCTTTGATTCAGAGGCCGGCATCAACATTCCCGCCAACAAGCGTAAGGTCGGATTCTTATTCCAGAACTATGCATTGTGGCCCAACATGACCGTATATCAGAACATTTCCTTCGGCTTATCCAATAAGAAGGAAGAGATGGCCATGGTAAGCGATGAAGCCCTTGCGGCAAAATCACTTATTGCAGCACTTCGCGATGGCAGAAAGATCAAGGATATGGTCATCGAGTGCAATGACAAGAACGGCAAGCTTGATATGGATAAGGTATATCTTAAATTCATCGATACCTTCACAATATCTCTTTATTCGGCAAAGAAGCTGTTCGGTTTTAAGATACATGAAAGCAGAGATCCCCAGGAAGCTGCAGATGCAAAAAGGGCAGAGCTTGAAAAGGAATTTGCGGCAGCTGAAAATGCAGTAAAAGCAAAGGGGTATGAGCTTAACGATAAGTGCGAATATGTTAAGAACGGACAGGTTGCGACTGCTGTTCGTAAGCTGACCAAAGAAGAAATCGATCTTGCCGTAAGAAGAGTATCGAGAATCGTTAAGATAGGAATGTTCATGGATCGTTATCCGGCAGAGCTTTCGGGCGGACAGCAGCAGAGAGTTGCAATCGCAAGAACACTTGCACCCGAACCCCAGGTACTGTTTATGGATGAGCCTTTATCAAACCTTGATGCCAAGCTGCGTTTAGAGATGAGATATGAGCTTCAAAGACTTCACTTAGAGACAGGCTCCACATTTGTATATGTAACACATGATCAGATGGAAGCTATGACCCTTGCTACCAAGATATGTCTTATCAATAACGGTGTCCTGCAGCAGTATGATGCACCGCTTACGGTATACAACAGGCCCAATAACCTCTTTGTTGCAGACTTTGTAGGCAATCCTTCGATTAACTTTATAGATGCCAAGGGCGCACAGGGCTCTGATGGAGCTTTAGACCTTACATTCCTTGAGGGCCTTAAGGGCAAGTTCATGCCCCGCGCAGCCTTTAACATGGATGAGTGGTTTACGGCCCGTGATGAGGCACTTCGCGATGCCGATCTTAAGAATGCGGCAGAACTTAAGGATAAGAAGGCTGTTGAAAAGGGCAATAAGGATGAGGTATTTAAATATCACATTGCCAAGGTAAACGAAGAAGATTACAGCTTAATGGAAGAGCCTGTAATAACAAATGAAGATTTTGTTATCGCAGTAAGACCTGAGCGAATCGCAATCGGAAAAGGTGCCGGCGAGGGTGAGATATACGGTGCAATGCCCACAGGTATGGAATCAACCATAAAGCTTCGTGTTGGTGAGTATCTGCTTACAAGCGTTGTCTTCGGCGGAACTGTATTTGGCCTGGGTGAGAAGACATCCTTTGAATTCTTAGGAGATGAGATATTCTTATTCGACAGAAAATCAGGTAAGTTTATCTGCTCCGGTTCACTTAAATTATCATAATAAATGCTTGGGAATCCTCCCAAAGCCGCTGTTTTATAAAAAGCATGCCCTCAAAGGGGGCATGCTTTTTGTACATAATGTTCCTTTTTTATGTGAAATTTTAAACAATATATGTATAATTTTGATACTTTTGTGTAGAATTTTGTATTTTCTATTAATAATTATCTTGATATTCTTGTACTCGGTAATGTTAATTGGAGCTTAAGGATAAGGAATCCGCAGGGCTCCGCAAGTTAGGAGGGTATTATATGAAAAAGAAACTTTTAGGTGTTCTTTTAAGCGCAACAATGATCGCATCCTTATTAGCAGGATGTGGTGAGGCAGCAGCTACTACAGCAACAGAAGAAGCAGCTCCCGCAGCAACAGAGGAAGCAGCTCCTGCAGAAGAAGCAGCAGAAGAAGCAGCTCCCGCAGCTGAAGCAACAGGCAAGAAGGTTGCAGTTGCAATGCCTACACAGTCATCAGAGAGATGGATCAACGATGGTGCTAACATGAAAGAGAAGCTTGAGGCTCTTGGATACGAAGTAGATCTTCAGTATGCAGAGGATGATGTACAGGCTCAGGTTTCACAGATTGAGAACATGATCGCTTCAGGCGCTAACTGCTTAGTTATCGCAGCTGTTGACTCAGGTGCTCTTACAAACGTTGAAGCACAGGCTAAGGATGCAGGTATTCCTATCATCGCTTATGACCGTCTTCTTATGGACACAGATGCTGTTTCTTACTATGCAACATTCGATAACAAGGGTGTTGGTACAGCAATCGGTAAGTACATCGTTGACAACAAGGTTCAGGCAGCTAAGGATGCAGGCGAGACACTTTCAATCGAGTTCTTCATGGGTTCACCTGATGACAACAACGCTCTTATGCTTTACAACGGACTTATGGAGCAGGTTCAGCCGTTCCTTGATGACGGTACACTCGTATGTAAGTCAGGCAAGACTTCTTTCGAAGATACATGTATCTTAAGATGGTCTCAGGAAACATGCCAGCAGAACTGTGAGAACATCCTTGCAGGCTTCTATGCAGATTCCAAGCTTGATATCTGTGCTACAGCATTCGACGGTTTCGCATATGGTTGTAAGTCAGCTCTTGAAGGCGCAGGCTACAAGGTAGGCGAGGATTGGCCTCTTATCACAGGTCAGGATGCAGAGCTTATGGCTACAAAGAACATCATCGCAGGTTCACAGACAATGTCTATCTACAAAGACACACGTCTCCTTGCTGAGAAGTGCGTTACAATGGTACAGGCAGTTCTTGAAGGCGCAGAGCCTGAAATCAATGATACAGAGCAGTACAACAATGGTAAGATCGTAGTTCCTTCATACCTTTGCACACCTGTAGCAGTTGATCAGAGCAACTACAAGGAAATCATCGTTGATGGCGGTTACTACACAGAGGAGCAGTTAGCAGCTGAATAATACTGATAACACTTACAAAGTGAAGTTGCTATACGGGTGGCGGCCCAAGGCCGCCGCCCGTTTTTAAAATTTTTGGAAAAGGAGCTTTAAAGATGTCGGATTACATCTTGGAAATGAACCATATCACAAAGGAATTTTCTGGCGTTAAAGCACTTGATGATGTTAATCTTCAGGTTGAGCGCGGTGAGATTCACGCTTTGTGTGGTGAAAACGGGGCGGGTAAATCCACACTGATGAACGTTCTTTCGGGAGTCTATCCTCATGGTACTTATGAAGGCGATATTGTCTACAAGGGTGAGACATGTTCCTTCCATAATCTGAGAGATTCCGAGGCAAAGGGCATAGTTATTATCCATCAGGAGCTGGCGCTTTCTCCCCTTCTGTCAGTAGCAGAGAATGTATTTTTAGGTAATGAGCAGACATCCGCAAAGGGTATTATTGACTGGACTAAAACCAGACAGCGTGCGCAGGAAATGCTTGCTAGGGTTGGTTTGGAACATGAGGATGTAAATGCTCCTGTTAATTCGCTCGGTGTCGGCAAGCAGCAGCTTATAGAAATTGCAAAGGCAATGGCTAAAAAGGTTGAGCTTCTGATTCTTGACGAGCCTACGGCGGCACTTAATGATGAAGAGAGCCGCAAGCTTTTGGATATCATGTTAGAGCTTAAGAATCAGGGAATTACATGTATCATTATTTCCCATAAGCTTAACGAGATAGACTATGTAGCTGATTCCGTAACCATTATCCGTGACGGCCACACTATTGAGACTTTAAGAAAGGGTATTGATGAATTCTCAGAAGACAGGATCATCAAAGCCATGGTTGGCCGTGAGATGACAAACCGTTATCCCATGCGCGAAGGCGTTGAGATAGGTGATGTTATATTCGAGATAAACAATTGGAATGTATATCATCCTGACGATGCAGAACGTCAGATGCTTAAGGATATCAATATCAAGGTAAGGGCAGGCGAGGTTGTAGGACTTGCAGGGCTTATGGGTGCCGGCAGAACAGAGCTTGCAATGAGTGTTTTCGGTCACAGCTATGGCCAGAAGATATCAGGTCAGATTAAGATTAACGGGAAAGAGGTAAATCTTAAGACCGTTAAGGATTGTATCGACAATAAACTCTCTTATGTGTCTGAGGACCGTAAGACCTATGGACTTATCTTAATAAGTGATATTAAAGAAAATATGGCTCTTGCGGCAAGACCTCATTTCTTCTCAAAACGCGGTGTTATAAACGGTAATGATGAGATTCTTGCAGCTCAGGAGTACAAGGAACGTATTAATGTTAAGGCCAATTCCATCAATCAGGTTGTCGGAAGCCTCTCCGGTGGTAACCAGCAGAAGGTTGTTCTTGCAAAATGGATGATGACGCAGCCTGATGTACTTATATTGGACGAGCCTACACGAGGTATTGATGTAGGTGCTAAATACGAAATATATTGCGTAATCAATGAACTGGCGAAGGCCGGTAAAGCAGTTATAGTAATATCTTCAGAAATGCCTGAGATTATCGGTACCTGTGACAGAGTATATGTCATCAACGAAGGCGAGATAGCCGGAGAACTTGACAGGGAAGGTCTTACACAGGAGAAGATCATGCAGTGCATAATGGCTCACAATAGAAAGGACGATGGAAATGAATAATAAAAAAGTAGTCAATCTTGATATGAAGCAATACGGCATGTTCTTGGCCCTGATTGCGATTTATTTGATTTTCGCCCTGTTAACGGGCGGTAAGAACTTAACCCCCATGAATATCAACAACCTGGTTATGCAGAACGGTTACGTTGTTATTCTGGCAATCGGTATGCTTCTGTGCGTACTTACCGGTAACGTTGACCTCGGTGTAGGTTCGGTCGTTGCTGTCTGCGGTGCCACAGCAGGTATTATGATGATGGACCATAAGATGAATATGTGGGCAGCAATTATAATTGCACTCCTTATTGGTCTTGCAGTAGGTATGTTTGCAGGTTTCTTTATTGCTTACCTTGGGATACCTCCTTTCGTAGTAACTCTTGCAACAATGCTTATGGGCCGCGGCCTTACATATACATTGCTGCAGGCTCAGACAAAGGGTCCCCTTTCCGAACAGTATAACTTTATAGGTGCAGGCTTCCTGCCCACAATAAAGGTTCCCTTTGGAGCTGACGGAACACTTGATATTGTAAGTATTATTGTTGCCATAATAGCATCTGTTGCGCTTGTTGCAGCAGAAATTAAGAGTATCGCCACCAAGAAGAAATACGGCTTTGCGACCAATCCCGTATGGCAGACAGCTGTTAAGCTTGGCGTAATGCTCTTTATCATCTGGTTCTTCTTCTACAAGCTGGCCCGTTACAACGGACTTCCTTTCGTTCTTCTTATCATGGTAATATTGATCGCGATATATGCCTTCATTACCAGTAAGACCGTTGCAGGCCGTCAGATATACGCTCTCGGCGGCAACAGAAAGGCAGCTAACCTTTCCGGTATTGATACCAACAAGGTATTCTTCTGGGTATACACCAACATGGGCGTATTAAGTGCTGTTGCAGGTATCGTGCTTTCAGCCCGTAACGGTTCCGCTACTCCTAAGGCCGGTGACGGTTTCGAAATGGATGCCATCGCATCCTGTTACATCGGCGGCGCAGCTGTTGCCGGTGGTGCAGGCACAATCTTAGGTGCTGTTGTAGGTGCTTTTGTAATGGGTATTCTTAACAATGGTATGTCCTTATTCGGATGGTCAACAGATATTCAGAAGATCGTTAAGGGCGCAGTACTCCTCGGCGCAGTTACGGTTGACGTATTATCTAAGAGAAAGAAAGGCTGATTTAAGTCTTATCATTATAATATATAAGACAAAAGAGTTTCCCCGCTGCCTAAAGGCGGCGGGGGAGCTCTTTTTTGTGGTGAAGGATAATTCGCTTTAATGCCGCAATTATGGTATCATATAGTGGAAAATCAAAAGAATTATACTTATGATTTAAGTTCAGTTTAGGATTTGAGCTAATGAGGTCTGATATGGATTATTACAAGGTAATGCTCGTGGATGATGAGGAAGAAGTCCGCGAAGCCATGATGAGAAGAATAGATTGGGAAGCAATCGGCTTTAAAGTCATATCCACTGCGGAAAACGGTGAGGAGGCACTTGAGCTTGCCGAAAAAAATCCCCCGGACGTTGTACTTACCGACATTAAGATGCCCTTTATGGACGGACTTACAATGCTCCATAAGCTTAAAAGCATTGTTCCCGGCGTTAAGAGCGTGATTTTCTCGGGCTTTGATGAATTTGAATATGCCAAAGAGGCTATTAAGCTTGAAGCGGAGGAATATATATTAAAGCCGATAGATGCCGAGGAATTAAAGCAGGTATTTATCAGGATAAAGGAGCATCTTGACGAGGAACTTTTAAGTAAGCGCGATACCGAGAAGCTTAAGCAGTATTATCAGCAGTCACTTCCGGTGCTTAAGGAGCAGTTCCTTGTGGGACTCTTAGAAGGGCGCCTTAGCGAAGCTAAGATAAAGCATTACGTAGCGGAATATGATTTTGACCTAAATGCCAATCATTTTTGTGTTGCAGTCCTTAATATTACACCTGCTTCTTATGAGGATGAGCTTTCGGATACAACACTGCTCTCCTTATCCCTAAAACAGCTTACCGATGAGAATCTTGCTGATACCATAAGGGCCACTTCGATTAATTATCTTGATACGATTGCCGTTGTGGCAAGGCTTGCGGATGATAAGGAGTACAGGAAATTTATTGCATGTATGGACAGGGTCTGCAAGCTGTCAAAGAGAATGCTCTTTGGCGTGACTTTCGCCGGAATAAGCAGGATGTGTGATACTCCCAAACAGATTGCGCAAGCCTTCAATGAGGCTAAGGATGCGGCTTCCTATCGTATATTCTTAGATGAAAATCAGGCAATATTAATAACTGATGTGGAGCCCGGGGAGAGAAGTGAAGACTTTGCCCAGGAGAAGCAGATATCAAGGATACTGCATGAGATCAAGGTCGGAACGAAAGAATCCTTAACGGATAAGATCAATGAGGCAGTTGCGTCCTTAAAGGAAGAAGCGGCTTTTGTTGACTATCTTCAGATATTTTATACGGAATTTTTAGTCGAGATATCACGTCTTGCCCGCGGACATAAAATGTATGCACAGGCGGCGGAATTTATGGATGTGGATGTTAAGAAGATACTGTCTGAGTGTAAGGATCTTAATGATTTTGCAAAGCAGATATATAAGGACTGCTGCAGGATAAAGGGAGGACTTGAAGAAGACCGTGTAAATGTCGCTAAACAGATAACAAATAAAGCCAGGGCTTACATAGAAGAGAATTTCGCAAGGAGCGATCTATCACTTGATGAGATGTGTAATTATCTTAACGTAAGCACTACTTATTTCTCGGCGCTTTTTAAGAAGGAGACCGGAAAGAGTTTTGTTACATATTTAACCGAATTCAGGATGAATGAGGCAACAAAGCTTCTTGATACCACAAATGAGAAAAGCTATATAATAGCCGGGATGGTGGGCTATGATGAACCTAATTATTTCAGTTATGTGTTCAAGAAACAGTTCGGAGTATCTCCGTCCAAATACAGGCAGCGATGAATATTGAATCAACAAAAAAGACAATCATATCGCCAATATCCCGAATCAGGGAAGCATATAAAAGGAGAACTATCCAGCTGATAATTTCTCTTTCCTTTACAGCTATTTCCATAGTCGCAATGGCATTTATGGGAATAGCTTTTTATACCCAATTTGTAAGTTCCACACGGGACAATGCAGTAGAAAACAGTAAACAGGTATTAAATCAGGTAAGCTTAAACCTTAATACGTATCTTCGGAACATGATGAGTGTTTCGGACGCAATGTATTATAACGTCATAAAGAACAAGGATTTAACCTATGAGACAATTGACTCGGAAATGAACCTTCTGTACGAGGCCAATAAGGATAATCTTACGGGGATAGTATGCGCTACGGAGGACGGCGCCGTAATCTCCGCAGCCCCTTTTGCAGGCCGTAAGGAGGGTATTGATATTACAAAGCAGACCTGGTTTATAAATGCAATAGATGAAGAAGCTAATATGCACTTTTCCACTCCCCATGTCCAGAATCTTTTTGAGAGCAGCAATTACAGATATTACTGGGTCATATCACTAAGCCGCAATGTGGAGCTTACCAATATGGGCAATACGCGAAGCGGCGTGCTCCTTGTTGACATGAATTACAGTGCGATAGAGCAGATGTTTGAGAAAGTCAATGAACAGGGTGCCGGCTACGTATATCTTATGGATAAAAACGGGGAAATCATCTATCACCCTCAGCAGAAAGCAATCTATTCAGGCCTTGTTCATGAAAATAACCTTACGGCAGTTAAATATGAAGATAAGGACTACATTGAGAATTTTGAAGGTGAAGAGCGATCGGTTGTCGTAAAAACAGTAGGCTATACCGGGTGGAAAATCGTATGCGTGGTTCCCACATCGGAGCTTTCAATTGATACAAGGCAGCAGCGCCTTTTCATGCTTATGATAGCAACAGTCAGTGTACTTCTTATACTGTTTGGCAATGCTGCGGTATCACATATAGTAACAGATCCCATAAGAAGACTTGAGGAATCAATAACGAAGCTTGAAGAGCAGGAAGAACTTATTGAGGATGGCATAGCAATAGGCGGCTCACACGAAATAAGGCACTTAGGCAGGACCATAGCATCCCTTGTGCGCCAGATGAGGCTCTTAACTGATGATATGGTGCGGACCGAAAAAGAAAAGCGAAAGAGCGAACTTGATGCGCTGCAGAGCCAGATCAATCCGCATTTCCTTTATAATACCCTGGATTCTGTTGTGTGGATGGTTGAAGTTGAGCGCTATCAGGAAGCAATCGATATGGTTAAGGCCTTAGCGGGGCTTTTTAGGATCAGTTTAAGCAAGGGCAATCACATCATTACCATCAGGGATGAAATCCGGCATGCAACCAATTATATGAACATTCAGCAGGTTCGCTTTAAGAACAAATTCAGCACGAGCTTTGACATTGACCCTGCAATAGAGGACTGCGCAACCGTAAAGCTCATAGTGCAGCCGCTTCTTGAAAATGCCATTTATTACGGTGTTGAGCATATGGATGAAGGTGAAGGCGTAATCAGCGTCAGGGGTTATGAAAAGGACGGAGACATTTATATAGAAGTGTCGGATAACGGAATGGGAATACCGGAGGATACTGTGGAAACGCTTCTTGTGGATAAGGCAAAGCCGCGCGGCAAGGGCTCCGGTATCGGATTATGGAATGTCAATCAGAGAATATCACTGTATTTTAAGGGTGATTACGGACTGTCTATAGAGAGTGAACTTGATGAAGGTACTACCGTGACTATTCATCTGCCTAAAATTCCTCTTAGTGAATATAGTCAGGAGGCATAGCATGGAGAGATTTAAGAATCAGAGATATCTTATTATTGCAATGGCCGTTGTGATGGTGATTTTCCTGGTGCTGATAAGAATTTATCAGACGGGTGCCGCTACCGACGATGAGATAAACCAGATATCAATAGTTGCCTATGGAACAGATACCGACAGATGGGAAAATCTTAAGCAGGGTGCATCCGTTGCCTGCAGCGGCTTAAATGCCGAGGTATTTTTAGTAACAATGTCTGAAAATGCAGGAGCGGCCGAGCAGGCCAAAATCGTAAAGCGTGAGATTGAAAACGGTGCGGCGGCGGTTATAATAGCTGCAGATGACAGTGCGGGGCTTAGCGAATATCTTGGGATAAATGAATTAAAGACACCTGTTGTGTTCGCAGAGACCGGGATAGATGATAAAGAGCACTCCTGCGTAAGCGCCGATAATTACAGCATGGGTGTAAAGCTTGCGGATAAGATAATTGAAAATGAGCATAAATGGGTAAAGGTTGCGATCGTTGCCGATAATTTAAAGCGCAGCAGCGTATCGGGGCGGTATCAGGGAGTATATGATACAGTCAAAAAATATACTGATAACGTGGTCGTGTGGGACAGAAATATCAATGAGTCAAGTATGATTACCCGTAAATACCTTCAGCGCTGGCTTGTTGAGGAGGCAGTTGACGTTATAGTGACTCTTGACAGTGAGACAACGGACGCACTTATGGATGCCCTTGATAACCTTAATAAATCAGGAAAGGTTTATTCAATCGCCAATTCCGATAAGGCCGTTTCATACCTTGACCACGGGAAAATCACAGCGCTTGAGTATCAGGATGAATTTGCAATAGGCTACGTTGCCGCCGTTAAGGCGCTTGATGCTATGGATCTTAAGGCTCCGAAAATCGCAGATGAAGAAATAGGAGCTAAAGTCATGACAAAAGGAGAAATTTATAAGGGCGATAATGAAAAACTTGTATTCCCATTTGCCAAATAGATATGTTAAGGAGAAAAGAATGCTGTTTGAAGAGTGCAGGATGAGAGCACATAAAGAGGTGCGGCGCAAAATAACGTGCTGCCTGATATGTACATTGTTAATCCTAATGCCCTGCTTAGGGTGCGGCAGTAAAGAAAAAAGTCTTCCGCAGCAGATTAAGATAGGCGTTATTACCTATGATGAATATGATACCTTTATAACTGCAATAACGAAGGAAATGCGTGATTTTAGCAGGGAGAAGGAAAAAGAAACGGGAGTGGCTATCCAGCTTGATATCGTAAGTGCCAAGGACAGTCAGCTTACCCAGAATGATCTTGCTGAAAAATTCATCACAAAGGGCTATGATGCCATATGTGTTAATCTTGTGGACAGGACCGATCCCACGGTTATAATAGATAAGGCAAAAGCTGCTGATATTCCCGTGATTTTCTTTAACAGGGAGCTTGTTAAGGAAGACTTAGAGAGGTGGGATAAGCTTTATTATGTGGGAGCGCGGCCTGAAGAAGCAGGCAGCTATCAGGCGCAGATCATTATAGATGAGCTTTCCGATCCGGAGAAATTTGCGCAGATAGATGTTAATAATAACGGAGTTATCCAGTATGTCATGTTAGAAGGTGAGGCAGGGCATCAGGATACCCTTATAAGGACCAAGACCTGTACGGATACGCTTAAAAATGCCGGTATACTTATCGAGAAGATAGGAGATGAGATTGCCAACTGGAATAAGGATCAGGGCTATACCAAGATGTGCGCCCTGCTTGATAAATATCCCATCCAGATAGAAATGGTGATAGCCAATAACGATGATATGGCCCTTGGCGCAATTGCGGCAGTTGAAGATAAGAGACCGGCAATAACTCCTTATGTAGTCGGAGTTAACGGAACAGAGGAAGCCTTAGAAGCCGTAAGGGTGCGCAAGCTTAACGGCACTGTATATAATGATTACGTGGGACAGGCATATGCAATAATGAGTATGGCATATTCACTTTCCGTTGGAGAGGAGCTTCCCATACGCATTACGGTAAAGAGCATTAACGGAGTTAAGAAGGTGCCTATACTGGACGGTAAATATGTATATCTGCCTCAGGAGATGGTCACCTACGATAATGTTCAGAAATATATTAGGTAGAAGTAACTGATGGGTGCAAATTCGGCATCAAATACTTAATGAGGAGTATTTGAAAGTTGCGGCGATTGCAAATTCGCGGTATTATTAGATATGCTGTTGCATTTGCATTGAATATGATGAAATATGTGAAGGAGACATTATGCAGGTAAAAGAGTGCTATGCCATGATGAATGGCGACTATGATGACGTTATCGGAAGGCTTGTAAGTGATGAAAGGGTTGCCAAATATATCGTAAAGTTTTTAGACGGCAGTGATTATGACAATATATTTAAAGGTCTTGAGGAGAAGGATTACATGCTGGCATTCAGATCCGCTCACAGTGTAAAGGGAATGTGCCTTAACCTGGGGATTCCGTCTCTTGCCGCTTCAAGCAGCGCAGTATGTGAAGAACTGCGTCCCGGAGATCATGCACCGGAAGGCGATATAACACCTTTAATAGATAAGATGAAGGAAGATTATGAGGTAGTTAAAGGAGCAATAACGGCCTTTAAGAATGAGCAGTAGTTTGCTGTCTGTGATGCTGAATGTGATGCTTTAGGGCGACGATGGGGCATTGGGGACATGATTTAAGCGGGGTTACAAAACTATGGCAGATAAGATACTTGTTGTTGACGACATGGACCTTAACAGGGTCATATTAAATGAGATATTGTCATCAAAGTATGAGGTTATAGAGGCCTGTGACGGCAGGGAAGCACTCGGGATAATTCGCAAGGGTGCAGATGATATATGTGCGATGTTCCTTGATATCGTTATGCCTGTAATGAACGGTATTGAGGTACTTGGTGCAATGAATGAAGAAGGCCTTATAGGCAAATTTCCGGTATTTATAATAACCGGTGATGATGCAGAAGAAAATGAACCTGTATGCAGAAAGCTTGGAGCTACTGATTTTGTGCGCAAGCCTTTTTCAAACAGTGTGATAAGAGAGAGTCTTGAGAAGGCTCTTGGGAGGTAGGAATTAATATGCTTGATAATGCTTATATGATGTTTGATACAGCGCTTCTCATATTTAGGAAGCAGAAAAAAGAGACCTATGCTAAGCGCATGGAGACCTTGAGGAGCGATTATGCATCTGTATTTGAGGAGATGACTTCCTACGTTGGTGCAGCTTCTGATAAGGCAGCAGCCGCAAAGGAGGTCGGAGAGGCTTTTAGTGAGAATGTATTTAATAATTATTCCAAAAACGGAAGGTTAAGAGGGTCTCTTAAATCTGACTTAAGCCTTTTTATGGTATATTACGTATTTCCGGCACTGCTTCTTACACAGGATGAGAATGCTACGCTTATTGCCGATAATCTTAGGGATGAATGGGTCAAAAAGTTCGGCAATACCGGAATGGGATATACTACCTATAATGAGATTTACGGGAACTTCAGGGAGAAGATTTTCGGTCTGTTCTAGAAAATTTCGGCGCTCAAATACGCCAGGAGGCGTATTTGCATTATTGAAGGGAGGACTTATGTATTTAGATAACAGGATTTGGATAGGTGACTCTGACGGCGAGAAAATATGCATGCTTCCTAAAATGGCCAATAGGCATGGACTTATTGCAGGTGCGACGGGAACCGGTAAGACGATTACACTTAAGGTTCTTGCCGAGTCCTTTGCAGATGCGGGCGTGCCTGTTTTTATGTCTGATGCTAAGGGCGATTTATCGGGAATGTGTGAGTGCGGCACGGACAGTGAGGATATGCAGGAGAGAATAAAGCGCTTCGGTCTTGATGAATGCGGTTTTAAGTATTCTGCGTATTCAACGGCATTTTGGGATATTTATGGTAAGAGCGGCATTCCGCTTCGCACCACGATATCTGAGATGGGTCCGATTCTCTTATCAAAGCTTATGGATCTTAATGATACGCAGAGTGATATCTTAACGTGCCTTTTTAAGATGGCAGATGATGAGAATCTGCTGCTTGTTGATATTAAGGACCTTAAGGCGATCCTTCAGTATGCAAGTGATAATGCAGAGGAATTATCAAGGGAATACGGCAATATTACGAAGCAGAGCATCGCTGCCATAATACGTAATGTTGTGGCACTTGAGGCAGCAGGCGGTGCGGAGTTTTTTACGGAGCCGGCACTTAATATCGTGGACTTTTTCACCAATAATATTGACGGGAGAGGCACGATAAATCTTCTTGATGCAACAAAGCTTGCGGCAGACCCCACACTTTATTCAGCATTTTTATTATATCTTCTCTCTGAACTCTTTGAGACCCTGCCCGAGGTAGGTGATCTTGACAGACCGAGAATGGTATTTTTCTTTGATGAAGCACATTTATTGTTTAAGGATATATCAAAGGCATTGGGAGCGAAAATCGAGCAGATTGTAAAGCTTATCCGCTCAAAGGGAGTTGGACTTTATTTTATCACGCAGTCACCTGCTGATATTCCCGATGGCGTTTTATCACAGCTCGGCAACAAGATACAGCATGCGCTTCATGCTTATACTCCTTCTGAAGAGCGCGCCATTAAGACCGCTGCGGATTCATTTAGAACGAATCCTGATTTTGACACTAAGGAAGTACTCTCCAATTTAGGAGTAGGTGAGGCACTCATTTCCGTACTTGATGAGGAAGGTATCCCCACAATCGTTAAGAAATGCAGGATCCTGCCTCCTAAATCCTTAATGGGTCCTGTAAGTGATGATATAAGGCAGAAGCAGGTACTTGCCAATAATCTTTATCTTAAATATAAGGATGCTTATGATCCGGATTCTGCATATGAATTCTTAGAGAGACAGGCGTCCCAGAGGGCTGAGAGCGAAAAGATCGCAAAGGACGAAGAAGAAGCTAAAAAGCTTGCAGAGAAGGAAGAAGCAGAACGTCTTAAGGAGCAGGAGAAGGCAGAAGCCTTAAAGGCTAAAGAGGAAGCAAAGGAAGAAGCTGCAAAGGCAAAGCAGGCAGCTAAAGAAGAAGCCGCAAGAGCTAAGCAGGAGGCTAAGGAAGAGGCGGATAAGCTTAAGGCGGAAGAGAAGGCACGCGTTGCCGCCGAGAAGGCTGCCGAAAAGGAAGCTGCGAAGGCTTCAGCGGCACGCAAGAAGGCTGTTAAGAGCGTTGCAAGCGCAGCTGCCGGAACTGTCGGAAGAGAACTCGGCCAGAATGTGGGCAAGACCTTAGGCGGTTCCTTTGGCAAGAAGCTTGGCGGAAATGTAATGTCACAGCTTGGCAGAAGCATAATGGGAACGTTATTTAAATAAAATCTTTAGTGGCGCTCGTCGGCGTTATCGTAGCATTCACAGAACCTTGCCGCAAAGGCAGCATCTTCGCCGGCAGCATAAAGGTGTGATATATCACCGTACCGGGCAATCCTGAAGTGGGCTATCCCTTTGGTGCGCTCTTCCGTTGCGGCAACGGTAACAGAGGATGGTGCGGCAACCAGTCCGTGCCAGAGAGGCATGGGGGATATGCCTAAGATATGGCTTAATATCACAATAGTCACTCCGTAGTGACAGAATAAAGCAATAGTATCATTATTGGGGGTTATTACATCGTAATAGCCTCCCTTTTTATTATATACATAACCATGCTCTTCCATTAATTTATCAAAAGAAGAGCAGACATATTCATATTCCCGGCGGATATTTTCAGAGCCGCTTCCAAGGGGCGATGAGGAGCGCCAGTTAGAAGAGGAGAGCCACCTATCCCTATCGTAGAAATCATTCTCACCCGCCCAGTCCTTAGGCAGCCAGTCCCAGCATATGATCTCACTGTCCTTATCCGGCCTTATGCAGGTACCTTGAAACTCCTTAAGCCAGTCGCATTCTTCTGCCGCAGCCTTCTTAAGGGCAAGTGTGGGTGCGGCGGTGTCCTTAGCTCTTCCAAAGGGCGAGACATAGTAATAATCTATATTGATTTTATTAAGGCGGTCAGCTAATAGCGCAGCTTCCCTAAACCCTTTTTCGGTAAGTGAATCCTTTTCGTAATCAGGATCTCCGTGGCGGATAAGCAATAGTTTCATGGTGATTTTCCTTTATAAAATTTTAATAGCTGTACTGAATCATACAGTTTTAATATCTGTAGCGGATTATAAAGATCATATAGCTTCAATATCTGTACTGGATCATAAAGTTGTTATCCATGTTAAAATCCTTATTGCACTTCTTTCTTATAATAAGCAGTTTCTTATAGGCATCCTCGTCAAAGATCGTGCGTCCCACCACAAAGGAAGCCCTGCCGTTTTTATTAAACTGTTTCTTAAAGCCAAACAGGCTGTCCTCGGGACTTAAGCCGCCGCCTAAATGGAAGGATAAAATCCCCGTTTTGTGGGCATAACAGGCCGCCTCATATAAGAGGAGATTCCCGGCCGCTAAGCTTCTGTATTCTTCGAAGGTTCCGGATAAGTGATAGTGCATATATCTGTCATTATAATACATTATCGCGCCGCTTATGGGCTTATCCTCATACATGGCATAGAAGATGCAGGCGTTATCGGAAAGGGAGGAGAGCGCCTCAAAATAATCCTTTCCGAAGGTATAATACTCATCTGCGCCGTTGCGCTTCATGGTCTCTTCATACATAGGGAGAAAATCATCAAATTCGCTCACATCCTTTTTAAGAATATAAACGCCGCTCTTTATGGCCTTTCTGACCATGTTGCGGTTCTTAGAATCCATGTTCTGCATAATGCCTTCCTCAGATAGAGATGTATCCATAAAGATCGTATCCCTAAGGTAACGGGCAGAAATAACCTCAGGAAGCACCTCGTAATTCTTAAGAAGAGGATGAAATCTTACAAACTGCGAGACGATATTATGCTCTCTGCAATAATCAGATAATTCTGCTTTAAATAACTCTTTGGCTTCTTTAGAAAGCGGCTTATCGCAAAGAGGCCCGCCGTAGCCGTAGGGAGTCTCTAAATCATAGTACATCCCCTTGCTGAGCAATCCCTTAAATTTGGGGCAGTCGGCAATGTCGCTTTTCATTACCGCATAGCACATCTTCTCTTCCTTGTACTCAAAGTAAATAAGGTAAATCTCTCCATCTCCATGCAGCATAAAGGAATACGCATATTCATACAGATAATATATATCCCAATTCGCAAAGGAATAAACCCGGCTGTTCCATTCTGTTTTGCAATTTTTATCATATACATAAAGCATGCTGTCCGCTCCTTAAATACGCCTCTTTACTTGCCATACAGTATGATACCACATTTTCGAGATGAGTCAATGGGGACGGTTCTAATCGACTCTTTTTTAATGAGTCAATTAGAACCGTCCCCATTGACTCATTAAAAAAGATTTAAAAATAAAAAAAGATGTTATGTAAACTTGACCGGGGGGGAGGGTAGTGTGCTATACTTCCAGCGTTGATTTAGGGCTAATCAGTCGGCGCGTAAATGGGAGGATTAACCGGATGAAAACAGTTAAGAAATTATTGATGGCAGTATTTGCCATTGCAGTTATAACGACAGCTGCCCTGCCGCTTAAGGTAAAAGCAGCCATGGGTATTAACTATGACTATACTGGGGTTTCTTCAACGTCCAAATGGTGGGATGGTCAAAGTCCGGAATTCACTTTAGATGAAGATGGGATGTCTATGCCGGTTCGGGTTTATCACGAGTGCGCGAGCGAGGCCACAATCATCACTGCTTCTTTAATTCTGACTGATACTAAAGGTGATAAATTAAAGGAATTTGGTTCTGGGAATATTACAAAAAATGATTCTCCGTACGCGTTTAGTGTTAAATTCGATGATTGCACCACTGAGTTAACGAATCTGGGCTACACTGACTTGCCGGATCACTTCGATATTGTGGTGGGCGCAAGATGTGATTTTACTGAGAATGAGGTATATCTGGTAGCTAAGATAACCAATTTCCCGGTTTCGGGAGGATCTTCATCTTCTGACTCAGGGGACGACGAAAAGGTATTTACCGATTATGATACCTACAAGTCGGAGCTTCCGTCCCATACCGTGCTTGCGACACTTAATAAGAACTACAGTGATGACTATAAGATGGATATGAAGGCCCATGCACCATCTGCAGCAACGGCTGCTAACCAGTCACTTTTAGCAGATGCCTTCGCCAAAAGTTATAATAAGACTAAGAACATCATCTGGTCCTGGGATATATTCGCCAAAAGGGACCTTACACTATCTGAAAACGGCGGCAGATATGAGATAAACATAAATACAAAGGTAACAGGCCAGGCAGGCACTGTATACATGGAATGCTACAGCCCTGAAGATAAAGCCTACACATTAGTGGGTACAATGGACGATAAGGGCGTTGCCACCTTTGATAACTTCATCCTGCGCCCTGCCACATCCGTGACGATATTCACTCTTAAATGAGTCAAGGGGACGGTTCTTTTTGACTCACTTAAAAGAGCCATGGGACGCTTCTTTTTGACTCACCAAAAGAGCCATGGGACGCTTCTTACTGACTCGCTGAAATTTGGATAATAGTGATCCGCCCGGAACATAATGTGCGGCACGATAAATAAGATAAACGATAAGAGAGATTTGCGGGATTATAAGCCGCGGTACGATAAATAAGTTAAATGATAAGAGATTTGCATATAAAATACGCGAATCTCTTATTTTTATGGTGCGCCCGCATAATGAAATGCAACCCATCTAAATTGGTGCAGGCTTTTATATCGTGTTATAATAGGGACACACAACCTGTTAGAAATGCGCAGCATTTCGTCTTATAATGAAAAAATTGCGCAGCAATTTTTGAATTTAACGTGAGGTCAAAGATGATAATTTCAATTCTGCTTATAATGCTGGGAGCAATAGCCTTGTTTCTCGGAATCAGATATATTTTTAAGGGTGTAAACGATAAAACAATGGGAGGGTGTCTTGCAATGTATGGCATCCTTGTATTTATGTGGTGCTTCGGCTACGGTGTGATGGGGTTATGCAAATCCTATGATATGTGCTATTTTTGGAGGGCAGTTGCACTTTTCGGAGTTACATTTTATCTGATTATTAACTTTATATATGTCAGATACTTTACCGGCCTTTTGAAAAAGGGTTTTTATCCGGTGATTGTATTCTCGGGAATTTTTGCTGCAGTTTCGTATTATTTTGTCATTCAGCGCAGTGTAGTTACCTTCTTTGAATATAACGGCAGAATGGCGTACAGTGGACAGCCTTCTTTTGCGCGTACTTTGCAGGGAGTTTATATAGTATATATGATCGTATTAACTCTTACTCTTGGAATAATTACCTACAGGAGGGCAGAGTACAAAAGGACAAAGAGAGCAATATCCATACTGATAATTGCCCACTTTGCAATAGTGCTGTTTATGATTCCCGATACGATTTTCCCCATGATGGGACGGGTCTCCGCGCCCACTACGGGAATTGCGGCCTTTGCAGCATATCTTTGCTTTATGTACATAACTGATGAGCGCTCGGTTTTTACCCTGACCTCAAACAGTATAAACAGATATATTTATAACTATACAAAATCAAGTATTCTGTTTTTTGGTCTGGATGGAAAGCTTCTTGCCGCAAATGATTTTGCAAAGGAATATCTTAATATAGCTGATAGGAAAGGCATTTCTTACGAAGATATATTTGATGTGGAAAGAGGCGACCTTGAAAATATTATAGCCGGTATAAATGAAGAGGATGATGAAATCGGCATAAAAATCAAGAACCTGGATAAAAAGTGTTCCGCATCGGTAGTAAAAATTTATGATACTTATGGAGATCCGATTTATTACGGCTGCATATTAAATGATATAACAAATGAAGCCAAAAAATATGAAGAAACTGCGGAAATGAAGGCTCGTCTTGATGATGAGGTTAAGGAAAAAACAAAGGAAATAGAGAAACTTTCCCTTGAAACGATAGAGACAATGGCGAATGCTCTTGAGGCAAAGGATGAATACACAAAGGGTCATTCCTTACGTGTCTCACAATATTCTGAACTTCTTGCAAAAAGTGCCGGCTTTAGTGCTGAAGAGGTTGAGAACATCAGAATTATGGCGCTGCTTCATGACGTCGGGAAAATATCAATTCCGGATCGCGTTCTCAATAAGGCAGGCCGGCTTGAGGATGAGGAATTTGAAATAATAAAAAGTCACACAATACAGGGCGATGTGCTGCTAAAGGGAATATCTTATTTAGGTCCGGTCGCGCAGATCGCACGGCATCACCATGAGAGGTTTGATGGAAAAGGCTATCCTGATAAAATCGCAGGCGAAGAAATAGAAATAGAGGCAAGAATCGTCGGCATAGCTGATTCTTATGATGCCATGTCTTCGGACAGAGTGTACAGAAGGGCTCTGCCAAACCAAGTAATCAGGGAAGAACTGATTAAGGGAAGAGGGACACAGTTTGATCCGAATCTGATTGATGTTTTCCTGAAACTTTTTGATGAGGGAGAGCTTGATAAATTAAGACCTAAGTCGGCGGATGAAAGTTTTGTCTTTAATATTAATGATTTTATCGACAGTATAAATATAGAAGGCTTGCATGAGGGCGCGGGAGTATTGTCCCACGATGAGCTCGTAAAGATTTATTCGCACTTAAAGGAGAGAAAATTCCGTTATGGCTCGTCCTTCAAGGCGGCTCTTATAACTCTTGAGTGTGAGGGCGGCGGGAATATAAACAGCATCCATCTTGAAGAAGCGATGGCGGCTATGAAGTACAGCATAATACAGAACTTAAGAAAAACAGATCTTACCAGCCGGGTTTCTTCAACCCAGATGATGGTAATTCTGACTGAAACGGATGAGGATTATATCTCCATGATTATGGACAGGATAATCAGCGGTTACTATAAGAACTGCCTTTATTCGGAATTCAAGCTCAGATATGAGATAAATTAGAAGAAGTCTTACTTATCTGCTGCATCTTAAGATCGGCAAAACTTTGATAAGTACTTAAAAAACTCCCCAAAAAGATGTTATGCAAACTTGACCGGGGGGGTCAATGTGCTATACTCCCAGCGTTGATTTAGGGCTAATCAGTCGGCGCGTAAATGGGAGGATTAACCGGATGAAAACAGTTAAGAAATTATTGATGGCAGTATTTGCCCTTGCAGTTATAGTGACAGCTGCCCTGCCTAAGGAAGTAAAAGCAGGCGGCGATGGTACAACTTACACCCTCTCGACTAAGACATGGGATAATGGCAGTAATTTCACTATTGATAGTACGACAGGTGGCGTCTGTGTGGTTTGTGTTTATAATGATAGTGCTAGCGAAATATCCGTTAAGTCCAACATAGTTGATAAAAATGGCAAGGCCATTGACGAGCCCGGGAATTCTACGTTTAGTGCGGGCGAAAAGAAAGGTCTTATCTACATTCCTTTTAGCTACAGCGAGTGGGAAACGATTCTTTCTGAACAAGGGTACGAGGTTCCTGATGTAATCGAGGTTTCACTGATTGTCAGCTTTGATGATAGTACTAAAAAGGGAGTAGTGCTGGCTAAACTTACAAATGTCGGGGTGTCTTCAGATTCTTCCTCCTCCGACTCAGAAGAGGTATT
>R03__coassemble_312_pt1 | contig 29430 bp, 23 predicted proteins | sample R03__metabat2_low_PE_060 | metagenome-assembled genome bin R03
CCAAAAGACTGCGCTTTTGTCTGTTTGGTGTACCAAAACATATACATTATGATACATGATACGGGCTCAAGGAATATGCGTTTCCTTTCACCCTTACATTTACGCTATGAAAATATTTGGCAAATACATGTTTTAACGGTACATTTTGCCAAAGCGCAGGCACAAGCGTATGATGATGTTTTCGCAATTTAAGAGTGAGCTTAGAGTCTCTTGGCAGCGTCAATATATAGCAAACCCGCGACCGGATGGAGCGGGTAGGTCGGCACCAAAAGGCACGGATGCCGGTTGCCGACCGGTTGCGTATAAATAGAAAATGTATCGCTGCCTTAGAGACTCTTAGCGAGCGGCTAATGCGCGAAAATATTATTCATACGTTTGGGCCGTAGGCTTAGCCACAATGATAATTTTCCATATGCGGCCCTGTGCACATTAACAAAAGGCAGGTTAAAACCTGCCTTTTTGTAACTGCACTTCCAGAAAAATGTTCTCCGCAAAAAGTTCAGCTATTTGGAAATCGTTATATTAGCTAAGCGGTATATCCGTAGATCCGATATCTGAGAAGGTCTCATAATTATCATGGATCGTAAGTGTCAGGGTTGATGTAAAGTCCTGAAGAGAAATAGCATAGCAGCACTCCGTGGAAGCGCCTCCCTGAATCTGTGCATAGTGATTGGCTACCTCATCGGGCATCTCCGTAAGCTGTGCGTCAATGGAGCAATCAACTCCTGCCTGTTTAACGGAAGGTGTAAATACCTCATCCATCGAAAGAGGTGCATCCGTCTTATTGACAAAGGTAAAGTATATAAGTGCTGCGGGATTTCCATCCACATCATTGGCAAGCTGAACCTTCGTACAGGTAAGTGTGAAGTTAGGTCCGTCTACATTAACGCCGCCTGAGGACTCACCGGAACCTCCTGCCTCAGCACTTCCTTCAGTTGCCTCTTTAGCCTCTTTGGCCGCATCACCGCCTGCTATCTTATTCTTAAGAACGAAGAAAAGAACCAAAAGGGCAATAAACAAAACGACCTCTACAGCCAGTATTATAATTGAACGTGTCTGATTCTTCTTCTTACGCGAAGGTGTCCTTAAGGGTGCTGTTGCCATACCGGCTCCGCCGCCCTGCATCTGCTGACGAGGCATCTGCTGCTGGCGAGGTGCCTGCTGGCGGGGCATGCTCTGGCGTCTTGGCTGCATAAGATCTTCGTCATCAAAATCTAAATCAAAATCTCTGGGCATGATACTAAAGCTCCTTTTCAATCTTTATATAATCGATATAAATGTATGCCGCGGATTAAATACATATCCGCAAATGCTCATACACATCCATTGTAATGATTTTCACAAGCAAAATCAAGTGCTAACTAATATCCGATGGATACCACTATACAGTTAAGTCCGTTGCAGACATAATTGGATACTCCTATCGAGCCGTACTCGTCGGAAAAAATTATCCCACGTGATACAGGATCTTCAAGCCAGGCATCGAAGGTATCCTTAACATCCGCACCGTCTATTGTTATTATCTCAGCCTTATAATAATCTGGCGCAAGAGAATAAAATTTGGACAAATCCGGTCTGTAATGGCTTAAATAACAGGTGATTTCTTTAGCCCGCAGATTAGCGCAGGTGGCAAGACTTGAATTCTCCACAAAGGCAGGATAATTAAGTCCTGTTCTTGCATCATTAATGTACTTTAAAAGGTTTGATGCATACGAGGTGTCATATTTACCGTCAATATATACCTGGCCTTTTCCCACCTCAAAGGTTGACGGAGCCGGAGTTTTAGGGTCAGGAGTCGGTGTCGGCGTGGCCGTATCCGCACTTTTAAATTCATCGAATTCCTGGCTTGATACAAATACCTCTTCAGGAACATTTTCGGAATCTTCCTTCTCAACGTATATTACCTTGCCGTCCCCGCTCTCATCACTTGAAGCGGTTGGAACTCTCGGCGCTGCCCCATCATCCGAGGCGGAGGATGCACCATTATCCTTTACTGCTTCAAGAGCATTATGGATATAATCATCATATGGGTCTGCTTCCTTCTTATCCTCGGACTTGCCAAACAAAGAACCCGAATCACCGTCCGAATCCTCTGCGTCCTTGCCTTCACAGCCCATAAGGCTTAGGGCGAAACAAAGCACACATATAAAAACCGCTATATTACGTTTAAATATCATTCCTCGCATCTGCATCTTATTCATGGCAATAGTGTAATCAGGCAAAGCTTCAAATACGTCTCTGCGTATCTGACGCCGTTTATTTGGATATATGCGAAATAAATATCCTTGCAATCTTAAACAGAGGATTTTCAAATCGTTTTTTTACGTTTACAAGTTCATCCCGTATATGAATACCCTGCGGACAGTGCGCCTCGCACTTTCCGCATTTAGCGCACTGGGAGGCCATGCTTGTCTCCTTCTTCATGGCCGTGCACAGAACATATTCCTTCATGCCCACAATATAATTATCCGTATAGGATACGTTAAGGCATCTGAAGGAACCCGGAATATCCACTCCCATAGGGCAGGGCATGCAGTAGGAACAGCCCGTACACTTAACCTTCATTCTGGCATTTATCGCATCCCGGACCTTTTCGTAAACAGCCATTTCCGCCTTAGAGAGTGATGCCGGTTTAGTTTCGGAAGCTATCCTTACATTCTCTTTAAGCATATCCATTGAATTCATTCCGGACAATACAACCGAAACCTGCTGCTGATCAAAGAGCCACCTAAAGGCCCACTCGGCATAGCTGCGATTGGGAGATGCCGCATCAAAAGCTTTTTTAGCATCCTTTGGCAGGTTATTGGAAAGGCGTCCGCCTCTTAAGGGCTCCATTATGATAACCGGTATCTGCATTGAAGCAGCCTCCATAAGGCCTGCTCTTCCCGCCTGGGAATGCTCATCCATGTAATTATACTGAATCTGGGCAAAATCCCATTCGTAAGCATGCAGAAGTTCTATGAATTTTTCGGAACTTCCATGGTATGAAAAGCCTATGCGCCTTATGCTGCCGCTTGATTTTTTCTCCTTAATCCATTCTAATATGCCCCGCTCTTTAAGAGCTTCCCAGGTCTTAACATCCGGAAGCATATGCATAAGGTAATAATCGATATGATCCGTCTTAAGACGGCAGAGCTGCTCATTAAAGCGCTTATCAAGCTCTTCCATGGTCTTAGCTAAGTAATGAGGCATCTTGGAGGCTATATTGATCTTATCCCTAAGCCCTCTCTTACTTAATACCTGGCCCAAAGCTTCCTCAGAGCCCGGATATATATAAGCCGTATCGAAATAGTTAATACCGTTTTCAACGGCATATACTATTTCCCGCTCGATTTCTTCCATATCAAAGCCGTTGCCCTTTTTAGGAAAGCGCATACAGCCAAAGCCCAGTACAGACAGCTTGTCTTTACCGTAATTATCCCTGTATATCATGATTTTTACTCCATGTTTCTATGCAAGAGCTCATGCTCCTTACCACATATGATATCCTCGTAAACCTGCTTTAAAAGCGGATTATCATTTGTATATCTTATGCTTGAGAGCTTATCCACCTTATAGATGCCCTCTGTTCTGCTGCTCCTTATACGGGGACCCATGGGAACGGGCTGACCGCCGCCTAAGATACAGCCCCTTCTGCAGGCCATTACCTCGACAAAATCATAATGTACGGTGCCCTCTTTAATATTCTCTATTAAAGTGGCTGCCGTCTTAAGCCCGAATACAACGGCAATCTTAATCTCTCTATCTCCTACCTTGACCGTTGCCTCCTTAAAGTTCTCCTTGCCTCTTATGCCGCTGTACTTAATCTCATCAAGCGTAGTGCGCGTTCTGTCTGCAAGATGGCGAAGCACAGCCTCGGTAACTCCGCCTGTAATGCCGAATATCGAAGCGCCGCCGCTTGCCATGGCAAAGGGCATATCGCAGGATTCACCTTCAAGCTCATCAAACTGGATACCTATCTGCTTGATCATACGGATTATTTCCTGGGTGGTCAGCACTATATCTGTATCCTGTCTGCCGTTCGTAAAGTTATCAGGTCTTAATATTTCGGCCTTCTTAGCTGTGCAGGGCATTATGGATACCACATAGGTCTTCTTGTTTTCATCTTTATCCTTTTCGGCAAAATATTCCTTTATGACTGCCGAGAACATACCCTGAGGTGAGCGGCAGGTTGATATATGGTGCGCGAACTCGGGATATCTCGTCTCGCAGAATTTAACCCATCCCGGACAGCAGGAGGTAACAAGCGGAAGATTTTCACCCTCCTCAAGCCTTTTGGCAAATTCCTTTGATTCCTCTATTACTGTAAGATCGGCACCGAAATTAGTATCATATACTGCGTCAAAGCCCATTATCCTTAAGGCCTTAACAAGCTTGCCCATGCAATTTTCCCCGCGGATACCGAATCTCTCACCCACTGCAACCCTTACTGCAGGGGCAACCTGAGCCACAACTCTTACGTTAGGGTCCGCGATCGCATCCCAGACCTCCGTAACATTGGTCCTTATGGAAATAGCCGCTGTAGGGCAGGCCACAACGCACTGTCCGCAGCCCACACAGTCAGTCTGTGCAAGGCATTTGCCAAAGGCAGGCATAACCTGCATCTTAGAGCCTCTGTAGGCAAAATCAATCGCGCCCACGCCCTGAACCTCTGAACACTGACGCACGCAGTCACCGCAGAGAATACATTTGTTGGGATCACGCACTATGCAGGGCGAGCTCATGTCTATGGGAAGCTTCTCCTTATTGTTGAGGAAACGCACCGCATGAACGCCTACCCTGTAGGCAAGGGACTGAAGCTCACACATGCCGTTCTTGGTACAGGTAGTACAGTCACTGCAATGAGACGCAAGCAAAAGCTCTATGATAAGCTTACGGTACTGCTGGAGCTTCTTTGTATTGGTGGAAATGACCATTCCCGGGCGGGGCTGCTCCGAACAGGAAGCGAATATTTTGCCTCTGTCATCTTCAACCACGCACATTCTGCATGCACCGTAAATTGACAGATCCGAGTGATAGCAGAAGGTAGGGATATCTATGCCGGCTTTTCTTATAACCTGAAGAATATTCTTTTCCCCTTCTATCGGCACCTGCATGCCGTCTATTGTCATATATTCCATATTAACCTCCTAAACGGTCTTAATCGCCTTAAACGGACAGTTCGCTGCACACGCACCGCACTTGATGCACTTGCTCTTATCGATGGTAAAGGGTGATTTGATCTCACCTGATATGGCACCGACAGGGCAGCTTCTTGCGCATTTGCTGCATCCCCTGCAAAGAGTGGGAACTATTTCATAATTGCGAAGTGCCTGGCAGGTGCCTGTACGGCATTTCTTATCTATAACATGTTCCTCATACTCATCCCTGAACACCTTAAGAGTGGATAATACGGGAAGTGCCGCAGATTTGCCAAGCCCGCACAGAGCAGTATCCGTAATGGCCTTTCCAAGCTCCTCTAATATATCAAGCTGCTCTAAGGTGCCGCGGCCCGCAACAATATCCTCTAATATTTCCAGCATCCTCTTGGTGCCCTCACGGCAGGGTACACACTTGCCGCAGCTCTCGTTCTGTGTGAAATTCATAAAGAACCTTGCAACCTCAACCATGCAGGTATCTTCATCCATTACAACAAGACCGCCGGAGCCTATCATGGCGCCTTTGGCTTTAAGGGAGTCAAAATCAAGAGGATCGTCAAGGTCTGGAGTTATAAGGCAGCCGCCCGAAGGTCCGCCTATCTGAACAGCCTTAAACTGCTTGCCGTTCTTAATGCCTCCGCCTATTTCATAAATGATTTCCCTTAAGGTTGTTCCCATGGGAACCTCAATAAGACCTGTGTTATTAATACTTCCCGTTACGGCAAAGGCCTTGGTTCCGGGTGATTTTTCCGTTCCGATGGTATGATACCATTCGGCACCGTTTAATATTATCAGGGGCACATTCGCATAGGTCTCAACGTTGTTTAGAACAGTCGGCTTATCGAAAAGTCCCTGCTCAACCGTACGGGGTGGCTTGGTCCTTGGCATACCTCTCTCGCCTTCTATCGAAGCTGTGAGAGCCGAGCCTTCACCGCATACAAAGGCCCCTGCACCGCGATTGATATGAAGCTTAAAGCTGTAGCCGCTTCCCAATATATTATCGCCTATAAGCCCGGCGTCCTCAGCCTGCTTTATGGCTGTCTTAAGACGCGATATTGCAAGAGGGTACTCCGCACGGACGTATATGTAGCCCTCCGATGCACCTACCGCATAGCCCGCGATAAGCATGCCCTCTATCATCTTATGGGGGTCTCCCTCCATTATGCTTCTGTCCATAAATGCACCGGGATCGCCTTCATCACCGTTGCATACCACATAGCGGATCTTCTCTTTCTGCCTGGCAACCTGCTTCCATTTATAGCCGGTCATAAAGCCGCCGCCGCCTCTGCCCCTTAAATTGGAGTCATAAACAACATTTATGACTTCCTCGGGAGTCATCTCAAAAAGTGCCTTTTCAAGGGCTTCGTAGCCTCCGAAGGCAAAGGATTCCTCAATATGCTCTGCGTCAATATGACCGCAGTTCTTAAGAACAAGCCTTGTCTGTCCTGCATAGAAGGGAATATCCTCCTGAGCCGGATATTTAATGCCGTTCATCTCATATAAAAGTCTCTCTACGGGCTCTTTGCCGATAACGGTCGTGTTATAAATTTCCTCGCAGTCTTCTTCTTTTACCTTTATGTACAGATAATTATAGGGCTCTATCCTGACCAATGGTCCCATTTCGCAGAAGCCGTGGCAGCCGCTCTTCTTAACTCCGATTCCGTCCCTGCCATGGGCTATCTCCTCACCGAAGACAACCTCTGCATCCTGTCCGCACAGCTCGCACATCCTTTTGTATATTTCAGCCGAACCGCCCGCTAAGCAGCCTGTACCGGAGCATATAAGAATACGACATTTCTCTTCCTTTATTGTGGCTGCCGCCTTCTGCCTTGCAGCCCTAAGATCTTCTCTTGAGTTCAGTCTATTCATCAGCCTTACCTCTCAATTCCTTAAGCAAATCAACAACCTTCTCCGGCGTCATTGAAGGATGAACCTCATCATTGACCGTAAGCACCGGAGCCAGTCCGCAGGCACCAAGACACGATACGGTTTCCACGGTAAAGAGCATATCATCCGTAGTATGCTTTGTTTTGGAAAGGCCCAGCTCCTTATATATTTTTTCAAGTATCAGTGTACCCTTTCGCACATGGCATGCCGTACCGTCACATACCTTGATAAGATATTTGCCCTTTTTATCAAAGGAAAAGTTTTCGTAGAAAGTCGCAACCGAAAAAGCTTTAGCCTCCGTTACGCCGATTTCCTTTGCCACATATGTAAGAAGCTCAGGCGGAAGATATCTGTATTCAGCCTGAATATCCTGCATGATCGGTATAAGTGCGCTCTGCGACCGGCCATGCTCATTAATTATTTCGTCCGTCTTGTCATAGTAGGCTTGCTCTAGCATATTAACTCCTTTCCTTTTGGACCCATTTTAGATAGTTATTATCCTAATTTCGTGATTTTCACAAATCCGGCATCACTTATTCTCTGTTTCTTTCATCCGTCAGCTTAAGGCGTAAGCCCTCTCGTCGTTATGATGGGGCCTCCCGTTCCATCAACATATTCTGCCGTTATGGTCACTGAACCTATATTCTCATCCTTGGGGATTTCAAACATTATATCAAGCATAAGCTCTTCGATTATCGATCTTAGGGCCCTTGCTCCCGTATCCTTTTCAATAGCCTTCCTCGCTATGGCACAAAGTGCCTCATCCGTAAACTTAAGGTCCACCTCATCTATTGCCAGAAGTTTTCTGTACTGCTTCAGGATAGCATTTTTAGGCTCCCTTAGAATATCCACAAGCATCTCCTCGCTAAGCCCTTCCATCGAGGTTATAACAGGAAGACGGCCTACGAACTCCGGAATCATGCCGAATTTCTTAATATCCTCTACCGTAACCTCTTTTAATATATCCTTCCTCTTATCAAGGGAGTCCTTAAGTTCGGCGTTAAAGCCGATGGAGGTCTGCTTACGCAGTCTCTGCTTTATTATCTCATCAAGATCCGGGAAGGCTCCGCCGCATATAAAGAGAATATTCCTTGTATCAACCTTCGTAAGGGGCACCATTGCATTTTTTGAATTGGCGCCGACAGGGATTTCAACCTCTGCCCCCTCTAAAAGCTTAAGCATTCCCTGCTGTACGCTCTCTCCCGATACATCACGGGAGTGGGAGTTCTTCTTTTTGGCAATCTTATCTATTTCATCAATGAATATTATGCCTGTTTCTGCCCTGTCAACGTCATTGTCTGCTGCAGCTAAGAGCTTTGAAACAACGCTTTCTATATCATCACCTATATAGCCGGCCTCTGTTAAGGCGGTTGCATCAGTTATTGCAAGCGGCACGTTAAGAAGCTTTGCAAGCGTCTTAACAAGGTATGTCTTGCCGCAGCCGGTAGGCCCTATCAGGAGCATATTTGATTTTTCTATCTCAACATCGGACAATTCAGTGCCAAAGCTCTCCTTAGGCATATCCTCTGAACATATTCTCTTATAATGATTGTATACGGCAACGGAAACAACCTTTTTAGCCTGCTCCTGACCTACCACATATTCATCAAGCTGTGCCTTTATCTTATGAGGCAGCGGTATGTCCTTAATATTGATAACCGGCGTCTTAGGTTCATCCTTTGAGCGCTTTTTTACCTTGGGAGCGGAATTGCCGAACAGCATATTCTGAAAATCGGAGAAATTCACAAATCCCACATTGGAATTACCGAAAATGCTGCCAATGGGTGTTCCCTTAGAACTGTCCTCACCATCCTTCTTATCATCCTTCTTATCTCCGCCTTCCGCAGAGTCTCCCTGCCCTGAAGGTACGCCGGAATTATCATCCGAAGCACTGCCCTCATCATTTGCAGCCGAAGGCATTTTTACATGTTCCATATGCACGGGCTTATCAAGCTTTGATATCCTGTCCGCCATTTCCATGGCATTTTCCATGCAGGAATTACATACATTAAGGCCTCCGGGAAGTGTTAATATTCCGTCCGTCTCATCCTCGCTCCTGCCGCACATTATGCATATCCGTTTATTATCCTGACTCATTCTTAACTCCACATCTTCTTAAAAAATCTCGGACTCATGGTATATTTTAATATCTTCCGGTGCGAAAGAGATTCATAACGCTTTCCGAGTTTAAATCCATATAATCTGTAAGCACAGGTTATCGCAAAGGGAATAAACGCGAAGGGTTTACCCTTTTCCTTAAAATACCCAAAGGCCGCCTTGGCATAGGAGATGCCCTCTGACTCTGAGGATACGTTCTCAAAAACCTCCGGGTGCATCTTTTGCGACACCGCAAGGTCAAAATTGCGATGGAACTGCTGCATATTCGTATAATTATGGGAATGCATAACCTCTGCTGATGCCGTATAAGCTATCCTGTAGCCGCTTGTTATGAGCTTATGGGCGAATACCATGTCCTCATTGAAAATCATATTGACCGGGAAGCGTCCTAAAGACTCAAACACATCCCTTCTGTAGGCTGCGCAGGCATTTGAACAGAAGAACGCCTTAATACCCATCTTCTCAATATCCGCAGCTGATTTTATAACCGAGGTGTCCGGATAATTAAATTCCCTTGAGAATTTCTCGGCAAGTGTTGCATCCTCGTAAGGGATCTGACGGGCATAGCTGGCCTCAGCCTTGCCATCCACCAAAGGCTTAATGAGCTTTTCTATAAGGGTCTCATCCTTTGGAACGGCATCCTGCGTCATGTATATAAGCACTTCCGCCTCTGAGCCTATGGCTCCCTGATTACGGGTCTTGCCATGATCGAATTCCCAGCCCGAGACATGATGGACTTCGATAAATTTCATGTACTGTTCATACATGCGTCCCCTGAAAAGATGCTCTATATATTTCTGCTCGGTATTCATAAGCACCACCCGTGTGGGTCTTACGGTCTGGGCCTTAAGCATTTCGATTATTGTAAGCAGCCGTTCATCCGGCTTGTAGGTAGGTATGATTACGTCAATAAGCATTTTCGTTAATAAATCCTTTGAATATTGTCATGAATATGATTTTAATATCAAGTCCCATGGACCAGTTCTCTATATAATAAAGGTCGTATTCAATACGCTTCTCTATGGAAGTATCTCCTCTTAAGCCATTAACCTGAGCCCAGCCCGTAAGTCCGGGGCGCACCTGATGCTTTACCATGTAGCGGGGGATCTCTTCCTTAAACTTCTCGACGAACATCGGCCGCTCGGGACGGGGTCCTACAAGTGACATCTGGCCCATTAATATATTAAAAAGCTGCGGCAGCTCATCAAGGCTTGTCTTTCGCAGTATCCGGCCTATTTTGGTAACTCGCGGATCGTCCTTTACCGTCCAGGCCTTCTGTTCCTCTTCCTCGGTCTGTACGTACATGGAGCGGAACTTATACATCTTATAGGTCTTGTTATGAAGTCCCACTCTCTCCTGCGAAAAGATTATGGGGCCCTTTGACGAAAACTTCACCGCAAGCGCTATTGCAAGAAGCAGGGGAGAGGCTATGATGATTCCGCAAAGAGAACCAATTATATCAACTATCCTCTTCATAAAAGCATACAGTGTGTTGGTAAGCGGCACTCGTCTTATATTTATTACCGGGAGGCCCTGAAGATCTTCCGTATAGGACCTGCTTGGAATAACACCCGCATAATCCGGTATGAACTTCGTGTGAACGCCTGATTTTTCGCAGAGATTAACAATCTCTTCAAGACGGCCGTACTCTTCAAGGCTTAGGGTTATTGCTATTTCATCAAGCTTATTCTCAGGCAGTATTACAAACAGGTTATTGATTGAGCCCAAAACCTTTACTCCCTTATACTCAGTGCCTGCTTCAACGTTATCATCGAGTATGCCCCGCACCACGTAACCCCACTGGGGATTAAGCCTTATCCTGTTGATATAGCTTTCTGCAGACTTTGAGTACCCAACCAGCAGGACATATTTAAGGTTGTAACCCCTCTTCCTGAAAAATTTAAGAATATAGCGCAGGACATTGCGGTAGCCCGTAAGCGCCATTATATTAATGACCCAGAATAGGAAAAACATCTCACGGGAATAGTTTGGCTGATTGATTATATAAAGAACAACTATTATCCCCACAAGTCCCGTGGTATTGGCCTTTACTATGTTAAAAAGCTCCCTCTTTCTGCCCGAGGCCCGCTTTGAATGATACAGATCAAAGGCGAAATACAAAAGCATGTAGGAGGGCACGACAACATAGAGCACCCTTAAATAAGACCTTATGGGCAGACTTATGTCATAGTCTATAAGGCCGCTTTCAAACTTAAGCCAGTAGGCTAATAAAAATGCGCCTGCCGTCACTATCAAATCTATAAATACATGTATCTGATTAAGAATACGCTGATTGTCTTTTATCATGATTATCCAAATATCCTTCGAAACATATTAAGCCATAATTCAAGCTGGATTCTTACGTAATTTTTGAAAAATTTAGGATCATAGGGGTTCTTTCTCCCCTGGGTGCACATAAGATAGCCCCTCTTCATTCCGGATAAGTATTCTCTTCCATAGCCCTTTATGATAAAGAAAATCGCCTTGATCCCAAAGCCTATAAGCACAAGCGGGAAGTTAAGTATAAGCTGCACAAGAGGCATGTTCTTAAATACAACATACCAGCTGTTCCTTGCTGCTATCCTGACCTTGAAGGGATTGTACCTCGAGCCTGTTGCGGCGCTTCCTGCATGATATACGATTGCCTTGGGGTTAAAACGGTTCTTATAGCCCATTATCCTGGCTCTGTAACCCACGTCCACATCCTCAAGATAAGAGAAATGCAGCTCATCGAAATATCCGATCTCCTCGAATATTGATTTTCTGTATATGGAAGCTCCCCCGCAGGCAGAGAAAATCACACTTTCCTTATTATACCTGGAAGCCTTTTTATCCTTCCCAAGAGAAAAGGCCCAGCCAAGGGCGCAGTATAAATCTCCGGCAGCGTCTATTATGCCGGGGTCTGACATCTTAAGCATTTTAGAAGCAACCGAAAAGGTATCCTTGTGGGAATCTATGCACTCATAAAGTGATTTTACAAAATCAGGATCTGCTTTCGTGTCATTATTAAGAAGGATTAAATATTCCGTCTCGCACCGCCTTATTCCTTCATTGACAGCCCGGCAGAAGCCGTAATTCTCATCAAGCTTTATAAGGCAGATTTCCGGATATTCCTTTTCAATAAGCTCACAGCTGCCATCCTTTGAGGCATTATCAACGACAATTATCCTCATATCCTTCATGGACTGACACAAAAGTGAATCTATACAATCCTTTATATACGTTATTCCATTGTAGTTGGGGATTATAACCGTCACCCTATCCATAAACCCAAATCACTTTCTTGTAAATACAGCCTTAGGTTCATATATGCACCTATAGCCGTCGCTTAATCTTGTTCCGTCAGTATCCCATGTAAGGGCCGCTTTTTTGTACATTACGCAGCCATTATCAAAAGCATCCACACATCGCAGAAGCATTGCCCGGTGGAGATATCCCGAATAATGGGGATTCATTCCGGCAAAGCAGGGCTTTACACCTCCGCCCTTTATTCGCTCATAGCCGCAGCTCTCTATTGTACCGTTCTTTAATATTTTACCCGTGACAGCACCTGCATAGGGCAGGCACATGGGGCCTAAAAGAAGCTTTTGGGCATCCAAAGAGGCAGCTAAGTCATCATCAAGTACCAATATCATCTCTTCCAAAATGCTTTCAAACCCGTCCCGATCCAGTGCCTCGTACTCCTTGCGGCTCATCCTTTTAACCGTATAACCGGCTTCCTTAAAGGTAACGTTTGCAAACCCGAGATGCTCGCTTAAGGTAAGCTCAGCATCAATGCCGCAGCGCGATAAATGCGCCTTTACGGCACTTATTCCCGCATCATAGGCATACATCTTAGACTCGGGATTCTCCGCAGTCGAGGCCTTAGAGCTTCTCCAGTGATAGAGGACCTTCGGAATATGAACTATTTCTTCAGGCGATATGGCTTCAAAGCATCTTAAGATAAAATCATAATCCTGTGAGCCGTCAAACTCCGGATTAAAGCCGCCCACCTGCCGTGCAAGCTCTGTCTCAACAACCGTTAAGTGGCATACATAATTATTGGTAAGCAGCATTGCGGGATCATAATCCGTCTTTTTATGATGGTCAAAATAATTGCCGTCATCATAGGATACCTTATCTTCATCGGAATAGATAAAGCGCACCTTTTTTTTGTTTATGGCCTTTACAACTTCATAAAGGGCATCCCGCGTCAGCGCATCATCATGGTCAAGCAGGGCAATGTACTGTCCGCCTGCCATTTTAAGGGCTTCATTTGTATTAATGGAAATGCCCCTGTTGCGCTCTAAATGCTCATACTTTACCCTGCGCTTATAGTCAACAAGGTTTCCCCTTTTGTCCCTGTCAAGTCCGTGGCGGGCTATAAACGAATGCACCATGGGCATTACGGAAGATGTAGTGCTTGCATCCACAATGCACAGCTCCCAGTTCGTATAGGTCTGCGCGGCAACGGATTCAAGAAGGCGGCAGAAGGAATCAGGATCCGGATTATAGGCAGGTACTATGATGCTTATAAGATAATTCCTGTCAAAGACGGTCTGCTTCTGCCTTATTATCTCTTCTGATGATAATATACTCTCTCTGACCTGTTTATCATAATCCGCCTCATCATCATCTCTTAAAAGCCGTTCCATTGCTTTATAATAAGCGGAAGAGATACCGTTTCTCTTAAGGTAGCTTACGCCCCGCTTTAAGTTTTTAACATTTATTCTTCCAGCCATTTAAAAAGCTCCTCGGGAGTTCCAAGTACATGGACTTTTTGGGGGTCAATATCGCATATTCTGACCTGCATTCCCTTTTTGATCATATAATTATAAAGGGGTGCCACGTATTTCTCACCCGCATCAAGTACTGCATCCTCTGTATAATATTCCCTGTACATGCGCTCATAAAGCTCGCAGCTTGCAAAATAATAAGCCCCCAGCGTACAGTTGTCGGATATTCTTACCTTCTCACGGACCTCTTCAACATCGCCGGACTCATTAAGCCTTGCAAAGCTCCAGTGATCACCATCCGCCCGAAAGCATGGGATAAAGCCATCGCCCTTTATATCCTCACGTCTCATGGCATAGCTTTCCACGTAAGTATCTATATTGTATATAAGAAGCTCATCCTCTTTATTCCAATAGGGTGCGGCAAGAAGCGCCGTTGTGGCCTGCCCGTCGGTTAAATGGTCGAGCTCTATTATATGCACCTTATCCGCGCTGCAGATTTCTTCCTTTTTGCAGGTCTCTTCTATAAAGGAGACCGCATTATCCTCCCTGCGCACGATAAAATAATAATCATTTTCGGGCTCATAGAAGCCCTTAAGGCTCTCCATCGACCAGGCAAAAAGGCTTTTGCCCTTAGCCATTATCATGAATTTAGCTTCCTTATAGCCTGCCTTTTTAAAGCGCGAGCCAAGCCCCGCCATTGTAATTACGATTTGCAACGTCCCCTCCTGCACACTTCATCGAGTTCATCAACGCTTAGGTTTAGAAATTCCTCCGGCCGCACCGTCCTGTCATCAACATAAAAGCCATGATGGCCGGGCCAGGGCTTACCGTAGATTATCTCATCATATGGAATCTCCCATTTATCAAGCCATTTTATGATGGTCTTTGCCGTATTGGCATTTATAAGCCCTATGTTGCCTTTATAGGTATTCATGTTGCGGGACGTAAACAATATGATTTTGGCACCGCCTGCCTTATATTCCCTTATCTTATCAACCATTTCGGGGTAGGGCACCATATCCTCATATTTCTCGTCAGCCTTCTTAATAGGGCACAGGGTTCCGTCTATGTCAAATACAAACGATAAATCCTCGTACATTATTTGCTCTCCTTAAGACTCTCTATTATTGCTATTGCATTAAGCACAAAGGCGAACACCTTCTTCGGCCTGTCGATATGAAGCGGGAGCATCGACAAAAAGAGTGAGCATTCGTACAGTCTTATAAGCTTAAAATCAATATTATTCTCATCAAGCTTATCCTTAAAGTGCTTTACGTAGTCACTGTTGTCAAAATCAAGCGTAAGATGTGCGCCCAGCGTCTCATCAAAGGTGATCTCATATCTGTTGCTGTTGAAAAAGTCATAATAACCGCAGACTGAATGGGAGAGCTTCGCAAAATCATAATAGGGATCCGTATATATCTCCTCTTCGCTAAGTGCTCCCTTAGGGTCTATCAGTTTAAGAAGAGAGGCCTCACGGCTGAAAAGAATATTGGAAAAGCACATATCGCCGTGTCCTGCCACACTTACGGATAAAAAGCGTTTATTCCGGCGAATGGTATTATATAAATCCTTGTAAGCACTTACTATCTCATCAATACATGAATAGGGCGTAAAATCAGAAATAAGGCGGGAGAGTCTTTCAAATTCCTTAGTCTCCTTAAGCTCTGCAATCCTCTTATCGACCTTATCGATATATAAGGCGGCGGCACAGTCCTCATATTCAGCCTTAGTAATCTTACGGGATGCCCTTATGGAAGCAAAATAAAAGAGTTTATCGAGAATATCATCAAATTCATCAAGGTCTATTGCGCCATGGACATAACGTATGGCAAGATCCGCCATATGGAAACGTTCCATTTTATAAGAGGCTCCGTTATTATCCTCTTTATAATCAAAGGGACATACAAACCACTGCTTCATAAAATCAGGAAGCAGGTAATAGAATTCATACTCCTTTTTAAGTTTTTCCTTATTAGAGGATCTCTTTATTACCGTATATTCATCTCCTGATACGGCATTAAAAAACCTTGCCTCAAAGCCGCTTGTGATAAACTGCCTGAAATTATTGATATCGGAAATATCCGTAAAGGCTGCGCAGTTTATCGCAGCAAAGTCTGTGCAGTCTGCAGTATTTTCAAGATAAGCTGTACCGTCTTTAAAAATAACAGACGATATTTTACCTTCATCAGACACAGTCTTATAGTTCTCATGCGCATATACGGCCTTTTCGGCCAAAAGTGCGAAGGCCTTCTTATCGGAAATAATAAACTGTGAGAACAAAACCATTACTGCCGCATCTTTATACTCGGGAAGAGATAATTTATGAGCCGCATGCTCAGGTGCTGTAAAGCCTGCTATCACCTCTATCTCTCCAAGAAGCCTTGCCGTATGCTCTGCAAGGGTTATCCTCTTAAATATGGTATTGCCATAGCTCTTATTACCTGTAATGCTTCTTATGTCCGCGCCGGGCATTTTGGAATCATCATATATTACAAGGACCTGCCTCATGACTTCTTCCTCCCTTTATCAGTAAGATAAATTGTCGTGAAAATAACAGTTGCTATTAATATTACAATCGCCGAGTATATTGTATACACACGGCTTATTCCTATTGAATTTGCCGATAATATCGAGGAAATATAGTCTCCGAACATATCCGCTCCGAATTCGGCTCCGAATAATGCGGCAAGGCCCACAAGAACCACAAGTTCAAATGCCCAGGCTGCAAGTGAGAACAGAAACAGTATACCGTATCTTCCCGATACAAGCCGCTTAACATACATATACCACTCATTAACCTTCTCAAGACCTTTAAGGGCCGCCATTGAATTCTTAGAATCGCGGCTTGTTATTATATAATGGTTAAGATATCCGTAGGCGGATGGAAACATTATATATGCAAACAGTATTATAAGCAGGAATATGGTAAGCAGAACAACGGGTACACTTACTGTCTTTCCCGAAAGCAGAATAAAGGGCAGCAGCATTATTATAAGAGCAAGGGTGTCAAAGAATCTGTCCACAAGGACCGAAAAAAAGCCCACATTTATTCCTTCTGTGATCCTTGAGAATACCGCAATCCTATATATCTCACCAAGCTTATAGGGAATAATGAGGTTTACGAACGTAGTCCTTAAATATGCCGGCAGAAATCTCTTAAAGGGAATGTGCTGCTCCATCACGATAAGGTACATTCGCATGAGCTTAATAAAGTGCACTATTGCAAATCCCAAAAGGCACAGAATAAATAACAGTATTGATTTAATTATTGAGCCGCCGCCAAGGGTTACTCCTATGTGAAACATTCTCATAATCTGTCTGCTCTTAAAGTTTATTTATGATATCAGCTTCATAAGCTTCTACCGGCTTATCCCTGTAATCCTCGCATACAGAAGCCGGATCCCTGTAATAATCAAACAGCATCCCCAGCACCTTTACGGCCTGGCCTGCCATCTTAACGTTTGATACCTGATCCTCTTCCCTCCAGGATATGGGATAGAATCGGAAATCATGGCCATAGTACTGCGCCGCCATCATCATGCAGTAATTAAACATGAGATTATCGGGAAACTTCTCGTAGAATTTATCCTTGAGCATCTTTGTGCCATACATATTAAGGCCCGATCCCAAATCATAAATCTTCTTATTAAGCACATAAGCAAATAAGAAATTATAAACAATATTCCCAAAGGTCCTAAAGCGTGAGTAGCCCTCAAGACGCGAGCCCCGCATGAACCTTGCGCCCAATATGCAGTCATGCTTTTTGTAATATCTTCCCGCAAGCACCGGGAGAATATCATTAAGGGTACCCTGATCATCCCCATGAAGCACCAAAACGTAATCAAAATCATTCTCCAGGGCGTAATTAAAGGCTACCTTGTGTGAACCTCCAAGACCGTAATTTTCCCTGTTGCGAAGGAGTTTTATGGGCATGGCAGGGTGATTTTCCTTAAAATCAAGTACTGCCTGCTCTGTCATATCCGTGCTTCTGTTATTGACAACTATAACCTCATCTATAAAGGACATAAGCGTAGGGGTAAGCTGCATAAGCACCCGTGTTATCTGTTCAGCGCAGTTATAAGCCGGAATAAACAATAAAATCTTATCTTTCATAAATAACGCCTTTCTACCTATTGGCAAGTATTGTGTTGATATCCTCAGGGCTGACGGTTACCTCTTCATCATAGCCGAAAAATTCGGGAATAAAGGTTGTATCATGCTTATAATCATATATACACATCTCTTTATCCTCGTTAGTATAGTAGGCAACAGCCTTAGCTGCCTCCTCGCCCAAAAGATTAAGGACTTTCTGGTTATAATGCCACTCATCCACCATATAATCGGTGCTTACCGTGCACAGCATAGTGCTGGCCAGGGCATAATATCCGCTGTTCTTACACATATCAAGCTGCGCATCTATTATTTCATTAAAAAAGTTCTTGTTGCTTAAGGTGCGCCCCGGAGTTATCACAAAGACCTTCGTAAAGCCCTCAATAAAAAGAGGCCTTATTATATTATCCATGTTGGTCTTGTATTCATCACTGTGAACCTTCTCCAGGGCATCCGATTCACCCTGGAGCCATACCACATACTGATTATTTATTGTATAGCCGTTATTATTAAGGTAATCCTGGGCATTCTTAACCCTTACGGAAAGGTCAGTGACAAAGCCGTCCGAGAGCCAGTCCTCTGTTGTTGTGGCACCGGCAGAGGCTGAAACCGCCACAACGGTGTGACCTGTTCGCAAATAATATTCATTTACAAAGGAAGAAACCATAGAGCCCTTTTTGCCATCTATGGTATCACATATCCCGCCTATTACAAACTCTGCAAAGCCAAAAGGCTCCTTAATATCGTGAAGAGAAAAGGGATCCGATACCGCCCTGAATTCATAACCGGCACCGGCAGTAACCGCAGGTGCTAAGGAAGCATCACCGCCGCAGCCTGACATATTGCTCTGCCCCATGAAAAAGATAAGATCTATTTCCTTATCCTCTCCGGTTGTCTTGTCAGCCTCAAGGGGATCGTCGTTATCCTCATCCTGCCCTTCGATGCTTATCTCTATAGAAGGATCTTTTGAATCTGCTTTTTCCTCTAAAGCCTCATTGCCGCTGTCACTGCTTTCATCCCCATTATCGTCTTCTTGCGTAAGCTCAGACGATATGCCGCCATCCTTTGGTGCGGCAAGGGAATCTTCTCTGTCAATATCCTTACCTATCGACAATTCACCGGCTTCAGACTTAATGCCATCATCCGGTGAGCATCCCGCAAGCAGCAGTGCCGACGCCATCAAAATCGTCGTAAAAGCCGCCAGTATACCCCTTCTTAATCTTCCAGCTTTCATACTTGTCCCCTTCTAACATTATGAAATGCGTTTATATCTTATTATTCCCCGGTAATACATTTATTAGTTATCTTAATCTTAAGGTCAGTCTTTCTTCTCCAAAGTAAGCTTTCTGCTTATAAAATTATATACCATCACTATTCCGGTCGCCACGATCTTAACTCCCGCAGTTACGTAAGCAGGATAAGTTGCTACCATATCGGGAATATAATTATCACAGGCTATTACACCGAAATAGAGGATAAGCTCATTTATTCCAAGGCCCACAAGGCTAAGCAGCGCAAATATTATAAATTCCTTGCGCCTGTCCATATCATCCTTACGCTCAAATACGAACTTCATGCTCATAATGTAATTGAATATAAGCGATATGCAAAAGCCAAATACGCCGCCTACTGCAGCCGCCGTCTCAACACTTGAGCCTGCAGAGCGCATTATGGCCGAGACTATAAGCGTAATTATAAAATCAATCAGAAAGGATAATCCGCCTACAACTCCGAACTTAAGAATCTGGGCTATAAGCTTCTTCATCTTCCCTTCGCCTGCGTCTTTTGGTGCTCTCTCTTCCTTTATTTCATCATTATTAAGTGTTTCATTTATTTCAGAATTCATGTTAAATCATACCTTTTATTAATATTTCCGCTGCAGTTTCTTTAATATCCGTCCGGTTTTAGTACCTGTAAATTTTAAATATTTTTACGGCAAGCAATACCGTTATAAATATTGTATATGCATAATATATCGCGCCTGCTACAAGCTTTGAGGCCGTACTTTCCGAAAAAATTCTCAATATAAAGAATACGCTTATAAGCATAACCCAGTAGCCCGTCGTTACCCAAAATTTAATCCTGCCCGCACTAAAATTGCTTCCCGCATCAGCTTTAAGTGAAGCAAGAAGACAGCCTGCTGCAGACAGCACGAAGAAATCATAGGTCCTGTGGTAGGTTAAGATGAGCGACCATAAAAGAGCCACGGCAAAAATCATGTTCCCGCAGTCCGTATAAGGTCTGTCATTTACGCCTTCAGCGCAGTCCTTTAGAGCTTCGGATTTTTCTGACTTCATGGCCGAGAGCGTCAGCACAAATAAGAAAAGTGCCGCTATACCCGCAAGGATAAAGGAAACGGGTGAGCCATTAAAAACTGCCCCCAAATCAATTCCGCCTTCACTTGTTAAGACGGACGCCACCCGAAGGGGCTTTATTATCATATTAATAACTGAATCCCCAAGGGAGGCTGCCGCTGCGGCCGTTAAAAGTCCGTGTAAGAAAACAGATATTATGATTTCTTTATATTTCTTCTTATATACAAACCACAGCATCAAAGGTGCCGTAAGAGTGTATTTAAAATAGCAGATAAAAAGGGATATTATTGTTCCTGCCTGCGCGGGAATGCTCTTAAGGCTTCTTTTGGATAAATACACCGCCAGCAGGAAAAATGCAAAAGCCATAAGAGTATGCTGCCCCACTCCGAGCTGATTCCTGTAAGGTGTCCCGCTTAGCATAAGCAGCATGAGCAGCGCATAAGTATATCCGCTTATATCCTTAAGAAAGGTTTTCCTAAGAAGGATGCATATCATTGCCGTAAATACAAGATTTGATATTATCCATGCAATCCTGGCATATCCCGGCAGCATAAGTGCATAAGGATATAAAATCATAAGGAGCGAGGGAAACTGATTCGCCTCCATCCTCTGCGGGGCGCCTATCCTTTCAAAATAAGCATAAAAATCACCCAGCGCGCCGCTCTTTAATGCCCCTGTTGGACTTACAGACTCATCATAGGGATTAATACCTTCCATAAGAGCCCTTGCGGCATCCCACTGAAAATCCTGACTGAATATATAAGCATTCTTAATCCCCTGCACAACTGATATCACGGAAAGTATTGCAAGAAAAGCCAATAAAAGCTTTTTTATCAGGGGATTATTTATTATCTGCTTTACCTTTTTGGTCATGCCTACCTCTATATTGCAGCAACAACAGCTTCCTTTAGGGCTTCAAGCTTAGCCTTTGCATCCTCTAAGTCCTCGCCCTTAATGCCCATATAGAACTTGATCTTAGGCTCTGTTCCTGAAGGTCTTGCGCAGCACCAGGAATCATTCTCAAGATCGAAGTAAAGTACGTTTGATACGGGAAGTCCTGTCTTTGATTTTGCGCCTGTTGAAATATCCGTAACCTCGCCTGTCTGGTAATCCCTGAATTCCTTAACCTTAAGGCCGTCAAACTCTGTAGGCGGGTTCTTGCGAAACTTCTCCATGGTAGCCTGTATCTGCTGTGCTCCGTCAATTCCCTTAAGGGTTACCGTGTGGATGCCTTCCATGTAGTAGCCGTATCGTGCATATATCTTCTGCATCTGATCCCATACGGTTATTCCGCGGCTCTTGCACCATGCAGCTACTTCGCATAAGCACATAACGGCCACAATTGCATCCTTATCCCTTGCATGTGTACCTGCAAGGCAGCCATAGCTTTCCTCAAGGCCGAATACATACTCATAGGTGTGATTTTCCTCGAAGAGCTTAATCTGCTCGCCGATATATTTAAAGCCGGTAAGCACTTCTATGAGCTTGACATTAAAAGCCTTTGTAAGTGCATCTGCAAGGTTAGTGGTTACTATTGTCTTAACAAGTGCGGCATTTTCGGGAAGCTTTCCAAGTGCCTGACGCTCTCTTAATATATATTCCGCAATCAGCATTCCCGACATGTTGCCGGTGAAGGGAATATATTCTCCCGTTGCCGTATCCTTAGCATAGATACCGAGTCTGTCAGCATCGGGGTCAGTTGCAAGAACTATATCGGCATCCTTTTCGCGTGCAAGTTCAAGTGCCAGCTCAAAGGCCCTGAAATCTTCCGGGTTAGGATATACAAGTGTTGTGAATTTAGGATCGGGAAGCTCCTGCTCGGGAACAACATATACGTTCTTAAAGCCAAGCTCTCTTAATATTCTTCTTACAGGAATGTTGCCGGTGCCATGGAAGGGCGTATATACAATCTTAATGTCCGATGCAACCTGCTCTATTATCTCAGGATGGAGTATCTGCTTCTTAAGCTCTGCCATGTAGGCATCATCTATCTCTTCTCCGATAACACTGTAAAGGCCGTTTGCTATGGCGAGCTCCTTGCCCATTGTCTTTACTTCATCATAGGATTTAACAGCCTTAACCTCGCCGATTATATCCGTATCCTTAGGAGATGTAACCTGTGCGCCATCCTCCCAGTAAACCTTGTAGCCGTTGTATTCAGGCGGATTGTGGGATGCAGTAACCACTATGCCTGCCGTACAGCCGAGTTTTCTTACCGCAAAGGACAATTCCGGTGTGGGGCGAAGTGAATTAAATACATATGCCTTTATGCCGTTTGCAGCAAGGCAAAGTGCTGCTTCATCCGCAAATTCCGGAGACATAAAGCGCGAATCATATGCTATTGCAACACCTTTTTCCTTGGCATTCTGCTTGATTATGTAATTGGCAAGACCCTGGGTGGCTTTGCGGACCGTATATATATTCATTCGGTTGCAGCCTGCTCCGATAACGCCTCTTAATCCGCCGGTTCCGAATTCAAGTTCCTTATAGAAGCGGTCCTGAATCTCTTCCTCATTATCTGCGATTGCCCGAAGTTCCTCTTTGGTATTGTCATCAAAATATGCATCTTCGCACCAATACCTGTACTGTTCTCTTACGTCCATAACGTTCCTCCATCTCATAAATGATATAACACTTTATACTATGCTGTTATCCGGCCAAATACCGCCGTAGAATTACCGATAATATCAGTTGACCATTGACTTGGGGTCACCGCGCAATACAAAATTCGAATAATCCAGTGAAAAGTTAGGATTAAAATACGGATCTCCTGCTTCAAGAACATCCTTCCACTTCTGCCTGAAAGCTTCTGATTCAGCTTCGTAGCGCTGCCTGTTTGCTTCAGCCGCCGTAGCGTCAACGTCGGAGCCTCTTGATGCCGATTCGTAATGGAAGAGTTCCGCAAAGGGAGTAAATATGTTTAAATATCCCTTTTGCCTAAGCCTTATGCAAAAGTCCACATCATTAAGGGCCACCGCGAATTCTTCCGATAAGCCTCCAAGTTCGTCAAAGAGTGATTTTCTCACCATTAAGCAGGCGCCTGTAACAGCGGAAACATTCTGTGCATAGCACAGCCTCCCCATGTAGCCTAAGTTTTCCTTGGCCATGCCGTAGTGGGAATGACCGGCCGTCCTGTGAGCACCGAGCCCTAAGACAACCCCGGCGTGCTGAATGGTATAATCAGGATAATAAAGCATGCAGCCTACAGCACCCACGTCCCGGCGCTGGGCATACATAAGAAGTTCTTCCATCCAGCTTCTTGTTATCACCTCAGTATCATTGTTAAGGAGTATTATGTAATCGCCTGATGCTTCCTTAACTCCTAAATTATTAATTGCCGAATAGTTAAAGCTCCCCTCATAGTAAACAACCTTTATAGCCGGGTGCTTTTCAAGAGTCTTATAATAGTCAAATATTTCCGTCGTTTTGGAATTATTCTCAACAACTATTATCTCATAATCAGCATACGAACTCTTCTCAGTAATTGAATCGATACAGCGCCTTAAGTCCTCCGTATGATCCTTGTTGGGGATTATTATGGATATCTTAGGTTCACCCGTAAGCTTATATCTTATCCTGAAGATTGTCTCAAAGGCACGCGTTGATTCAATGGTAAAATCAGAAAAGCCGCAATCTTTAAGATGTGAAGCAACAGCGCCCTTTGCAGCATCTATCGCATATGATTTTGCATTTATGTCGGAAGCGACCGAACCCGCATGACTTCTCCAGTAATACAGTATCTTGGGCACGTGGACTATCCTCTCGGCCTTCTTGGTAAGGCGCAGGATCATGTCGTGGTCCTGACTGCCGTCAAATTCACTTCTGAAAAGCTGTGTTCCTTCAAGAAGTGTTCTCTTAAATACCGAGAAGTGGCAGATATAATTATTGGCCCGCAGGTTATCCGGCGCAAAATCAGGTTTGAAATGGAGCGTTATCATGTTGTCGATGGATTCGCCCGAAAAGGTTGTCTCATCGCAATAAACATAATCCGCATCCTTATCGCATATGGCCTTCATGTATTCAAAAAGCGCCGTCGGATGCAGAAGATCGTCATGATCGAATAAGCCTATATAATTACCGCCGGCCATTTCGAAGCACTTATTTGTATTGCCCGAAATGCCGAGATTCTCCGTAAGCTTTTCATATTTGATCCTGCTGCCTAAAAGGCCGAATGCCTTAGCTGCCGCCTCATCCCCGGCAGCATACTGCCTGCATATATCGCCCACAAAGGCATGCTCTGCATCAGAGCCGTCCGCAAGACATAATTCCCACTTTACATAGGTCTGGTCTATTACGGACTGAATCATTTCCCTTAAGAACTTCTCCGGCGTATTGTATAAGGGCACCAGGATTGAGAACGTCACATCCTTATCAAATACCGTCTCCCGCTGTGCCTTTATCGCTGCCTCATCCGGCATGCTTAAGGTACCGTAGCTCTTATAGGCTCTCTTCTCGATAAGCTTGCTCTTAATCTTGGCCTTTAAGTTCTTAATGGAGCCGTATCTTCTAACCCTTGTTATGAAATTCTTCGTATGGCTCCATAAGAGTCTTGCCGGATATATCATCTTCCAGAGCTTTGAATTCCTGATCTTATCAAGCTTATAATTAAGATCCGCAATCTTGGCCTCCGCATCGGAAAGCTCATAAGTCAGCTGTTTGGCCTTCTCATGCTCCTTCTCGTAGAGCTCCTTATAATATTCATTCGTCTTTGATAATTCCTCGTTCAACTGAAAATTTATCCCCTATTGTAATATATTTATGCATAAAACCGGGCGCATATTCCGCCATTGCCAGCCGGTAGGTTACGTCTCTGGCAATACAGCTTGCGGGAATCCTGCACACAAAGCCTGCAAGCCGGGCATTCTTAGCATCCGGAAATACTTTTCTTACATCCTCGCGGTATTTAGGACAGACCTTGCATTCCAAATGCGGCTTTTTGAATTTATCATCCTCATCAAGCGGGATTAAGCAGAACAGCCTTGAATATAATGCATTGTCGGCTTTATTGATAAGAGACCAGCCTTCGAATACATACGCATCCTCTGCGTCCCCTGCGATACCGGGCTCATATTCAAAGCGCTCCGTATTAAAGGAAACCTTAGCAGAAGGCCGTGTAATAAACTTATTCTCCATACGGCACTGATTTCTTAAATCCGTAAGCTTATAGGCTACCGGCACGCTTATCTCGTACGAGACTGTATCCATATCAAGCCCTTTGGCATAGAAAGGATCCCCGTATTCCTTGACCCACGGATGAAGCTCATAGAAGAGTGTGCGTTCTTCTTTAAGTCTTGCCCTCTTTGCCGCATCCTTACTGTCGTACCCTCTTGCAACCGATTCATGGTGAATTAAGGCCACCGTGCAGTCTGCAACATTATAATAACCCTGTTCATACAGTTTTACGCACAAATCCACGTCATTATAGCCAACTTTCATTTTATCATGAAAGCCGCCTGCGTTAAAGTATTTTTCCTTAGATACCATAAGACATGCGCCTGTTACGGCAAGCACATCCCAGACATATTTATTGCGGCCGAAATAGTGGTTTTTCCTGTCATCAAAGGATAAAAGCTTATGGCTCGGTCCTCTGTTTATGTCGGTTATTCCCACATGCTGGATTGACTGCCAGTCGGGATATAAAAGCTTAACACCCACGGCTCCCACATGGGGAAGGGAGGCCGTTTTGAGCATCTGCGTCAAAAAGGTGGAATCCTCTGCCTCAACATCATCATTTAAGAACAAAAGATAACTGCCCCTCGCCGCATTTGCACCTGTATTGCACATTTTTGAGAAATTGAATTCTTCTTCCTCGTAAATATACTTGGTAACAACGTTCTTTATGCCGTTTAAGTATTCTTCCACCGCCTCTTTCTCACTTGGGGCGCTTCCGTTGTCAACCACTATTATCTCGATTTTATGCCCATCCCGCGCTTCTAAGACATCATCTATGCAGGTTTTAAGCATCGCAGAATGATCCTTAGAGGGGATTATAACGGATACAAGCGGGGAGCCATCCTCGCTTTCGGGAATATCATCATAGCCAAGACGCGATTTTGCCGCATCCCTTGCAAGGCAGTAGCCGGCCTTATTATAGATCTTATAGAGGCTTTCATATATTGCCTCATCACTGATTTGGCCGTCTTCATCCTTTTTTACATCCTCCGGCAGGAATCTGTGAAAAAGTATTTCGGGCACATGTTTTATTTTATCCGTTTTCTGCATACATCGCAGGAGAAAATCATATATCCTGACTTCGTCCGGTATCTCCAAAGTCTTAGCCGGGCGGGGCACTGTCCTTGCAAAAGCCGTCCTTACGGCAAAGCAGGAACCCATGTAAGGAAATGACATAAGGGTATCGGGACTGTAATCCGGCTTTTTAAAGGGTGTCCTAAAAAGCGTCTCCACTAAGGCATCGTCAAGAGACTCAGCCCCTGATGCATAAATATCAAGAAAGTCCTCGTCGGGATATATTATATCCGCTCCCTGCGCCTCATCAATGAGCTGCAGTACGGCATCTGTCTCCGGAAGTCCGTCATGTCCCATAAAGACAATGTACTCAGATAAAACATAGGTGAAATCGAGTACATCCGCTGCTAAGTTAGGGTAATAAACAACATTTCCCAATGCAGAAACAAGAGGGCCACCGGTCTGTACCCCTCTTGCTTTATCCAAAGCCATTATTTCATATTGGTACGGCATCGTCTGTTTAAAGCATTCTTTTTTATATGCCGCATGCGCTTTTTCTTTCCATGATATCATCGATTTACCTTCTAAATGAGAACTAATTCAGATACAGCCTGGTAAAGCCTTCAGGCAGATTTTCCGGTTGTATCATTTTAAGTTTTCTCTTAAGCCTGTAAGAAAATGCCTTTTTGTCTTCTATTTCCTTAGCCCGCTTTTCCCTGCAGAGCTTAAGCGTCTCATTATAGAAGGCAGGATCATACATTGTTATTGCATAGGTTGCCTCAACGGCTTTAGCACCCTTTGGAATATTCTCTATTATGATCTGCGCATCATCGGTATCATATAAGCACAGCCTGCCGCTTAATATATAGCCGTTTACCACTACCGAATCCGGCTCTATCCTGTTTCCGTCCGCCATCATGATTTTCACGGAATCCATATACATAACGCTTGGATATTCCGTAGGGTCTATCCTTAAGAATGTAAAATACTGTTCTACCGGAATCCTTACCGTGATCTTCCCGGTTTCAACCTTGGCCAGTACATTAATACGCTGGTCGGGAACAAAGACATGGCTTCTTGAATAATATATCTTCGGGGTATCAAGATTGCGAAGATATGACCCCATTTTTACTATCCTGTCCATATCTATGCAGGCATTCGGCATCATAACACGCATAACATCAAGGGACGCCATTCCGCCGATAACATGCCTAAGGAAGGAATGCTCCATCTCAGCAAACAGCATTCTCTCGCCTATATCTATACCGCATGCGGCATAGATATCCCGTCCCCTTTGCGTCATATACTTGTTAAAGCCCTGCGTCATATCATAAGGAGCCTGGTAGAAGATTGCCCTGTATATTATAAAGGGAATGGGAATGGGAAAATCAAACACCCACTCATAATCAAGCACATGCCAGGGACCGTCCTCTAATTTATCCTTCTCGAGCATTATGTTGGAAAAGATAAGATCGAAATTGGATACGGGAAGTGCCATATAATCCTTCTTAAAATTCCTCTTTCCGAAAATCTTCTCAAATTCCGGTGTCGGTTTAAAGGGCTCTGCGCCGTCAACGGAATTAAGCAGCCTTACGTAGGTCTTTATTAATTCTTCAATATGCTCATACTTTTCGTTCTTATCAAGTTCAGTAATATAGTCCTCAAGGGTCACGCCCTTAAGATACTCAAATTCCACGCTGTCACGCGCCTTTGAAGCAAGACCGGCAATAAGCGGGGCAGGCTCATGACCCTCAATAAATTTTCCTATGTTGGGCTCAAGTCTTGTGCCGCTGTACATTTTCCTGACAACTTCATAGGAATCGGCGATTTTCCTAATGTGCTTATTGGCTGCCGCAGTAAGAGCTGTCTTATACACCTTCTTATTGCCCTCAGCATCCTTTATGATGCTTGTTGAGATTCTGAGCTGTTCTATTCTCTGGTCGGAATATTTCGCATAAATGGGGACTTCATCGAAGCTTACATATTCATCATTCTTCGTGGCTATCACGATAAAGGAATTGGAATACTGAGGGAACACACCCTCCTCTATAAGGCTGTCAAAGGCTCTTTTTTCATCAAAAAGCACAACTCTGTCGGAATCGAAGTTTCGTATGTTATTATCAAGCTCTCCAATACCGGGAAGCTTATCATCTGAATATATGGTTTCGGGAAGCTTATAATCAGGATACGGGTAGTAGAATTTAGAGTTAAGCCCGCATTCACTTAAAAGGTTAGTAAGTTGGTTCTTTGAAAAGGTTCTTACATCATCATCTAAGGTATAGCCCATTATGCCGTCAAAATAATTGCCGGTATGGTCTTCCTTACAGCCCGCAAAATACTTAAGGCCGAGCCTGTTCTCAATGGCGATGATTATTCTCCCGCCGGGTGATAAATGTGATTTTAAGCGATTAAGCATTGCATGATGCTTATGCTCTCCGCTTAAATATGCCCTTGAGTATTCCAGTACCCCTATAAGCGTTATAATGTCATATTTTTCCGTAAGATTGGGCTCTATATCTTCAAAATTACCCACCTTTATATTAATATTATCCATCAAGCGGTGGCGTGTTGCATTTATAAGGCTCCGCTTTCTTGACAATTCTATGCAGGTAACACTTCCGCCGCGGTCCGCAAGATCGCCTGTAATGGCGCCGCATCCTGCACCCACCTCAAGAATCTTTTCATCTCCATTAAGAGGTATCCACTTTGTCGCATTCTTGCGTATATAGGAAAGATGATACATGACAGACCAGGAGCACCTCTCCTGGATGATTTTGTCATAATCCGCTTCCGTATACCTTGTTACAATATCAAGAAGCGCATCCTCGGCTTCGCCCTCCGAGTAAAGATCCTCTCCGGAATAATAGGTATAATCGAGTGTTACATTGCCTACTTTTTCGATTTTGGTATTATTATCGTAATCTGCCATAATAGATGGTCCTCTTTAAATCGTTTTTT
>R03__coassemble_354_pt1 | contig 27438 bp, 24 predicted proteins | sample R03__metabat2_low_PE_060 | metagenome-assembled genome bin R03
CAGTATAATCAATCTCAGTATGATCAGTCTCAGTATAATCAGTCCCAGTATATTAAGCCGGATAATTATGCACAGGGCTATGCCAATCCCTCCGATTATCAGAATCAGACATATGCAGGCGGGAATTATGCAAATGCAGCATATGAGCAGCAGCCTTATGCGAATGGTTATGAACAGGGATATACCGGATATGATAATGCATACCAGGGGATTCATGTGCAGCCTGTAGGAACAGGAAAATACAGTACGATGAATCTTCAGGAAGAACTTGCCCGTAACGTGGAGGAGTTTTATAACCGCGGAAATGTTCAGCCCAGCGCAAATTATTACGGAGAAACGGCTCCTTTATATGAACTGTCGCAGCAGGAATATATGCAGAGGCTTGAGCAGGCCGGTGCTATTTATGAAGATACTGCCAATCTGCAGCCTGAGGCAGAGCAGAGCAGCGCATCGATACCTGCAGCGGGTCAGGATAATGTGTCAATACCCAAAGTCAGCCAGGGTAACGTGCCGATATCATCATTTGCAGAGCAGGACAGTGTGCAGGTACCGGCAGTAGAACCCGTCAGCAATATAGAAGAACCTGTACCGATTGAAGTACCTGTGCAGACTGATATTCCCGCGCAGACTGAAATTCCCGTACAAGCTGATATTCCCGCGCAGACAGATATTCCTGTACAAGCAGCTATTCCCGTACAGGCCGAAGAAACAGTGCCCGGTGCAGCAGAGCCCGGTATGGCAGGTTTAGTGCAGCAGAATTTACAGGTTTCCGTGACCGACGCAGCAGATTCCGGTATGACAGGTTTAGTGCAGCAGAATTCACAGGTTCCCGTTACCATGCAGAATGTATATGCAGGGCAGCCGAGCGGACAGAAGAATTTAGAAAGTGTTCTTGCTCAGGAATATGATGGCCAGATTTCATTATCGCTTCCCAATCCGGAGACAGAAATTAAGCAGATAACGGGCCAGATGGATATAAGTGATTTTCTTAAGGAATGGGAAGCTAAGAAGCAAAGTGCCAAGGAGCATGGCATACAGGAGATAAGAAAGCGCCAAATAGAGCAGACGAATGATATTATGTCTCAGCTTGTAGGTGTTATCCCGGGCCTTAATATTAATAAGGAAGAAGAGACAAAGCAGGAGACACCGGTTATAGATGAGCCTGTAGAAGAGGTTGTCAGGCAGGATGAGCAGGGAACCCTTACTAAGACTACGCTGAAGGCTCCGTCATATGATACCCGTCCTGCTCAAAGAGTAGTAAAAAGAACGGAAATGGGATCTATAATAAACGGTCCGTTAAAATCAGGAATAACAGGTGCGATTCCCGATGTACTGCCTTCAAGCAGTGACAAGGAAAGCGAAAAACCGGTAATTGAGATAGAACCGGTAGTTGAGCTTAAACCAATAATTGAACCGGAGCCAATAATTAAACCGGAACCTATAATTGAACCGGAACCTGTAATTGAACCTGAACCGATAATTGAACCTGAACCGATAGTTGAACCTGAACCGGTAATTGAGCCTGAACCTATAGTTGAGATAGAACCTATAATTGAACCAGAGCCAATAGTTGAGCCGGAACCGGTAATTGAGCCGGAACCGATAATTGAGCCTGAACCGATAATCGAGCCGGAACCAAGACCTTCAGAAGAAATTCAGAAGGAAGAACCTATTAAGTATCCTTTCCAGGTAACGGATTACGGTGAGGCAGAAGAAATCGAAGATATTGAGCAGCCTGATGAAGTAGATGATATGCTAAAAACAGGTGCCATTCCTCTGTTTGATATCGAGAGAGCTAATTATGAAGCGGGAATTGAATCCGATAATCAGGAAGAAAAACGTCCGAATGTGCCCAGCTATATGGTCCTTGATGAGAAGAGAGAGGCGCGGCGTGAATTTGATGAGATGGAATGGAGGATATTCGGCCGATTCGAGGGAATAGAGTCCTTAAAAGCCCAGATTGTGGACGTTATGGACGATATGAGCATGGATGCCGCTACGGGTAATGTCATCGTAACCGGTTCTGAAATATACGGCAGAAAATCACTGGCCATCGATATAGTAAAGGCCATACAGGCTGTTGATTCAAACTTCGGCGGTAAGGTTGCCAAGATATCCGGTGAAGCGCTTAATAAGAAGGATATTCCCATGACGCTGCACAAGTTGCGTAATGGTGCGCTGATAGTGGAAAGTGCAGGTGGTCTTACTCCCGTAACGGTTAATCTGATTACGGAGGCGTTGACGCAGGGTGCTGAACCGATACTTGTTGTTCTTGAAGATGAAGCGAATATGATGGATCCTTTGATTTCGGGATGCAAGGAATTAAAGACCGTATTTAACGCAAGAATAGAAATGGATGATTTTTCCAATGAGGATCTGGTCAGCTATGCAAAAGGATATGCAAGGGAGCTTGAGTACAGTATAGATGAAATGGGAGAACTCGAGCTTCATACCAGGATTTCCGAGCTTCAGGCGTCAATAGATGATGTGGTTACGGTTGATGATGTAAAGGATATCATTGATGCGGCAATCCGTCATGTCGACAGAAAGAATATGTCCCATTTTATGGATGTACTTTTGGGCAAGAGATATGATGTTAATGATTATATCATATTGAGGGAGAAGGATTTTCTCATATAACCGGGAAATGATTTTAAACCTTTTAAGTTATAGAAGTCGGCAGAATAATAGTATAGGCTGAGAGTTTTGAGCGCTGATAAGGAGAAGAATATGGCAGGAACAGAGAAATTCAGTCATTTTATATCAGAAGTAGATCAGTATTTATTCGGAACAGGTACGCATTATGATATTTACAAAAAATTAGGCGCGCATGAGACCAGTGTAAAAGGTAAAAAGGGAATGCATTTTGCAGTCTGGGCTCCGAATGCCACATCTGTAAGTGTTGTGGGTGATTTTAACGGATGGGATGAAGGCGCCAATGTCATGACACGTCTTATGCCGATGGGAATATATGAGACCTTTGTGGAAGGACTTTCCGTTGATGCTTTGTATAAGTATGAGATTACCGCAAGCAGCGGGGATAAGCTGCTTAAAGCGGATCCCTTTGCATATAAGGCAGAATTAAGACCCGGAACAGCTTCCGTAACGGCTAATATTTCAGGATATAAATGGTCTGATTCCGCATGGATGAAGAAGCGCAGTGAATCTGATCCCAAAACGGAACCCATGGCAATTTACGAATGCCATATCGGATCCTGGATGAGACACCCGGGAAGAGAGGATGACGGATTCTATACATACAGGCAGTTTGCGGACAGAATAGTTGAATACCTGCTGGATATGAATTATACCCATATTGAGCTTATGGGTATTGCGGAGCATCCCTTTGACGGTTCATGGGGATATCAGGTTACAGGATATTATGCTCCCACCACAAGATACGGATCCCCTCAGGATTTCATGTATCTTATTAATAAGCTTCATAAGAATAATATAGGCGTTATTCTTGACTGGGTACCTGCACACTTCCCGAAGGATGCGCACGGACTTGCTAATTTTGACGGCGGATGTCTCTTTGAATATGCAGATCCGAGGAAGGGTGAGCATCCTGACTGGGGTACAAAGATATTTGATTACGGCAAACCGGAGGTTAAGAACTTCCTTATTGCCAATGCGATATTCTGGATGAGAGAGTATCATATTGACGGATTGAGAGTAGATGCGGTTGCTTCCATGCTTTATCTTGATTACGGTAAGGAAGACGGGCAATGGATACCCAATAAATACGGCGGCAATAATAATTTGGAGGCAATAGAATTTTTCAAGCATCTTAATTCTGTTGTTACCGGCATGTTCCCCGGAATCATGATGATTGCCGAAGAGTCGACGGCATGGCCGAAAGTCACAGATGTTCCGGAAAATGACGGACTTGGCTTTACCTATAAGTGGAATATGGGATGGATGCATGATTTCTGTGATTATATGAAACTGGATCCGCTGTTTAGAAGAGATAACCATTATAAAATGACTTTTGCCATGAGTTATAATTATGCGGAGAGATACATACTTGTATTATCTCATGATGAGGTTGTACATCTTAAGTGCTCCATGCTTAATAAGATGCCGGGTTATTATGTTGATAAATTCGCCAATTTAAGAGCAGGTTACACCTATATGATGGGTCATGCAGGCAAAAAACTTCTGTTCATGGGGCAGGATTTTGCACAGGATGCCGAGTGGAATGAAGCAAAAGAACTTGATTGGGCTCTTTTAGAGGATGATCTTCACAGAGGCATGCATGATTATGTGCGGGAGCTTCTTAAGATATACAAAAAATATCCGGCAATGTATGAACTTGATCATGAGGTAGAGGGATTTAAGTGGATAAATGCCGATGATACCTATAAGAGCATTTACAGCTTTGTAAGATACGGCAAGAATAAGAAAAACAATCTTCTTTTTGTAATGAATTTCACACCGATTGCAAGAGATGATTACAGAGTTGGTGTTCCGGAAAACAAGAAATATAAGCTGCTTCTTGACAGCAGTGAAAAGCGTTTCGGCGGAAACGGAGATCCTAAAGAAACAGTATATTCAGCAGTTAAACAGGAGTGGGATGGACAGCCCTATTCGATAGGATATCCTCTTCCTGCATACGGTGCAGCAGTTTTTTTATTCTAACTCAGCCGGAGTTTAATCTCTGACTTAAGCTAAGGCCTGCCTAAGACATAAGAGGGAGTCGGATTTTTATTCCGGCTTCTTTTTTTATCGCAGAGGCGCACATGCGCAAGGAAATTTACTAAAGAAATAAATGTTTTTATCCGAAATATAACTCAGAAGCGGGTATCACCTTTAGTTATAACCGCAGGAAAGTGATTTGAGGATGGGCATATGAACGTTGAACTTATTAAAAATGCCGACAAATCAAATTCCTACATGGATAAAATCAAATACAGCAGCCCTTCATGCGAGGACGCAAGGATAGCGGAATCCATGGCGGGATATTCCTTAGACATTACAGGCAAAGTTATGGAGAACGCTGCTTACGGTAAGGAAGATTTGCTTTCAGCCGATGAAATGGCTGCAAAGGCAGGCCTTGTAGACGTTAAGACGCAGCGCAATTACATGGCCGTGATGTCTAATTCCATGTCGGATGAAGATTTTGCACAGCTTTTAAAAGAAGGATGTAATCCTACTCATACGGATATAGAGGAACAGGTTACCAATCTCGATAAGATTAAGGCCAAAATGGCAGAATCAGGAAATGTCATAGAAGGCTTTAATGATAATATTTCCGCAGAAGATTTAGCGGCTGCCCTTGGTATGGCTAAGACGCTTATACCGCTGAATGATGATACAAAAGCATATATGTTGAATAATGATATTGAGCCTACAATATCAAATCTTTATAAGGCGGAGCATAGTCTGACAGGAAACTTTACATATAATCCGGATATAGCAGCCGGAAGCAGAACCGTATATGAAGGCGGAAATTATTATGCGGCTGCAGCGGAAACGGAAGCCTTTTGGGACAGCATTAAGCCCCAGGCGGAAGAAATAATAGAAAAATCCGGAATAGATGATTATGAGCAGGGTATTAAAGACGCAAAATGGCTGGTTCTTCATCAGGTGCCTGTAAATGAAGAGAATATTACCGCCTATGAGAAATTATCCTCTCTTACATTGCCTGCAGATAAAGCAGATGTTATTTCTTCGATAAAGGTGGCTTTAGAAGAAGGAAAACCGGCAGAGGATGCCAATCTTCTCGAAAAAGAGAGCGTTTACGAAAAAGCGTATAAAATCATAGAAGATTTTGCAAAGGCTGAAGATAACGGTGATTTTGCGCGTAAGCGGCAGCTTGAAGAAATTCGCCTTGCAATGACAACTGAAGCGAATATAACGCTGATACGAAAAGGTATCAGTATTGATACTAAGAATCTTGAGGGGATAGTTGATAAATTAAAGCAGGCAGAGCGGGAATTCTACAGACCTGTTCTTGAAGATAAAGACAATTTATCTTCTGAAGGCGGACTTAAGGCTGATGATGACACACTTACTGAAAAAATAGATCTGTATAAAGAAACAGTAAGTGCAGCGGAATATTTAAGAAGCAGCGCACCGCTTAGGTCAGTTGCGGATTTAATAGAGACGAGGTCCGAATTCAATCTGCATAATCTTACTGCTGCGGCAAAGATTGCAGAAGCTGATTATGATAAAGCAGGCCGTGAATACGAAAAACTCATGACATCTCCGAGAGCGGATATGGGAGATACAATAGCAAAGGCTTTCAGAAATGTTGATGATATATTAAATGATCTTGAACTGCCGGCTTCAGAAGATAACAGAAGAGCCGTAAGAGCACTTGGATATTCACAGCTTCAGATAACAAGAGAATCCATCGAAGAAATAAGAGATGCACAGAAGACCGTAGCTTCCGTTATAGAGATGTTAAGTCCTGCAAGGACGCTTAAGCTTATAAGAGAAGGTCATAATCCGTTAAATGACAATTTATATGACTTAAGAAAGCAGCTTAAGGAAGAATCTTTTGAAGAATCAACGGAAAAATACAGTGAATTCCTCTGTAAGCTTGAAAGGCACAATGAGATAACTGAGGATGAAAAGAGCGCTTATATAGGTATGTACCGCCTTTTTGAAAAGATTGAGCGGAAGGATTTAAGAGATATCGGAAGGGTAATTGAAAACGGGCAGGAGCTTACCTTTAATAACCTTTTAAGTGCTTACAGAAGCAAAAAGCTTACCGGAATGGATATTAATATAGATGATGATTTCGGATTGCTTGAAGAGGTAATAAAAAAAGGAGAATCAATAACCGATCAGATAGAAAGAGGCTTTAGACAGATTAAGGAAGAGGAGACTCCGAAAGAATATATAAGTGATAAAAAAGCCTTAATTGATGAAGCTTTTGCGAATAATTCAGGCGAAGAACTTCTTAAAGAACTCAAAATGCCGGTTAATATTGAGAATATCCTTACAGCTAATGATTTTGGTAAAAATCAAAAGGTTTTTTCTTACCTTACCGGAGGGGATACAGAAGAAGAAAAAAATAAAAAAGCAAAGGAAGAGATAAGAAAAGAATTTTCTTCTGCGGCAAAAAGCTTTGATGATAAGGAGTCAGCGCAGAAAGCTTATGAAGAATGTGTGGAAAAATCGCGTGAAAGGGCAGATACGGCAATAAATGAAACTACTTCCTATGAAGATATCAAAAATTGGTTAAGGCTTCATAAGCAGATAGAAATAGCCGGAAACTTAGCAAGAAGAAATGAGTATGAAATTCCCTTAGAAACAGATGAGGGCTATATAAGCATAAGGCTTAAGATCAACCAGGGAAGTGATAGGGAAGGAAAGGTTGATGTCAGCTTTGAGATGGAAAGCTACGGACAGATGAGGGCAAGCTTTTCGGTAAACGGCGATAATGTTTCGGCTATTATATCAGCTGAAAACGATAATGCCCTTACAATGCTTAAGGCTAAAGAAGAAGCTTTAAAGACAGCTTATGGAAACGAAAATATTAACCTTAATGAGATAGCATATGTTAAGACATCTTCCCACAAGGAACTGCCTCTTGCAGATGGAAATGCGACAAATGCGGGATTATTTAAAGTGGCAAAGGCATTTTTAAGCGTAATGGAAAAGGAGACAAGGCAAAATGAAAATTAACTCAAATATTCAGGCAATGATAACAAACAGTGTCCTTAAATCTAACGAAGAGAAATTCTCAAAGTCAACGGAAAAACTCTCTTCCGGCTATAAGATCAATCATGCAGAGGATTCACCTGCGGGAATGGCAATTTCCAACAGAATGCACGCACAGATAAAAGCCTTAGAGAAGGCTACGCAGAATTCTTCCAACGGCATCAATGCCATTCAGACGGCAGAAGGTGCAATGTCAGAGATTGAGGATATGCTGCAGAGAATGAATGAGCTTGCTGTTAAAGCCTCCAACGGAACGATGACGGAAGCTGACAGAAGTGCCATTAATGCTGAGATAAACCAGCTTACATCTGAAATCGAAAGAATTGCCGATGATACTGAGTACAATACGCAGAACTTAATCGGCGGGGCCCAGAGCATGAAGGGGTACTTAACGACTGCCGATAAGTCGGATCCCCATGTGAAAATCATTGATTATGACGTTGATTTTCCCAAAGGGGAATATACGGTTAAATTTGAGAAATCCGGTGATGAGGTTAAGGCAACTCTTAAGGATAAGAATGGTAATACGATTCCCTGTGAGTGCACCAGCAGAGATAATAAGGTTTATGTTACTGACCAGAATGGTGCTCAGATATCCTTTGAATATGATGAGGATGAAATAGCAGCTGTAACAGGTAAAGAAATCAATATGGATATTACAGGTATCGGAGGCATGAAGATACAGGTTGGTTCATCGGAGGGTCAGCATATTCAGGTGGCTATACCTACGATATCTCTTGAAACTTTAGGGATCGATAGTATTGACCTGCGAACTGAAGAAGGTGCCAGAAGTGCTCTTGACAATATAAGCTATGCTCTTGAATTTGTTTCAAAGGCAAGAACAGATCTCGGCGCATACCAGAACCGCCTCGAAAGTACGAATTCATCGCTTAATGTTTCGGTAGAAAATCTGACCCAGTCCTATTCAACTATTAAGGATGTGGATATGGCAGAGGAAATGGTTGAATACACAACGCTTCAGGTACTTGTTCAGGCCGGAACATCAATGCTCACACAGGCAAATGAACAGCCTCAGTCAGCACTGCAGCTTTTGCAGTAGGTATGACCACTGAGATAAAGCCTCCGGCGGGATGCGCTCAAAAACGCCGGGAGACGTATTTGAAAAATTCGCTAAGACCTAATTAGGGCAGGTGATAATATGACAAAAGATAAAATTAATGAATTTACATTGCGGATAACTCAGGCTAATCGCTCTGAAATAATAGTTATTATGTATGATATTGCGATATGCTATATAGAAGATGCAATTGATTCCTCTGATCATGGTACGCTTCGCGCAAATGCAGTAAATGCAATAAAAGTCATTGAAGATTTAATGAAGGCGCTTGATTATGGCAAGGAACTGGCATATGTACTTAATAATTATTATATGTACATAAGAAAGCTTCTTACGGCTTCAATATATAAAGACAGCAGACAAGAGCTTAAGAGGGCGCAAGAATATCTTCTTTCCGTAAAGAAATCCTTTGAAAAGGTAGCTAAAGAGGATACTTCAGAGAAAATCATGACCAATACGGAAAATATATACACCGGGCTGACCTACGGCAGGAAGGCTTTGTATGACAGTCTTACTACTGAAGTTGCAAGAGGATATACGATTTAACTTTGTTGTGCAATTTTTTTAAAGCGGATGTCAGAATAACCAAAAAATTACGGATTATTTGATAAAAACATATAAAAAACGGGACTTTTCAAAATGCGGGAAAGCCCCGTTTTTATGCGCTTTGCCGAACTTTTTTAAATTAAAAAAAACCTATGGACAAGGAAGGTTTCAGAAGAATATAATCGACCTTACCCAATAAAGTAATGAAAGGCGATTATGAAGAATCTGGCAATATTAACCGAAGAATCCGAATATTTAAAACGCTTATCGGAATATATAAGAGACCATTTTGAAAAGGAACTATTTGTGGCCTCATATTCAAGAACAGAACTTTTAATCAAATCAATAAAAGAAAAAAAGACAGATTTTCTTATTATCGAAAAAGAATCAGCAGATAAAATTTTTTGCGGGACAACAGATATTGAAAAAAGCCTCGAAAGAATAATCATATTATCAGAATCAAGGGAAGAAGACTGCCGGGCACCCTTTGAGTATGTTTATAAATTCCTGCCTGCGTCGCAAATAGCGGCAAAGCTATGTACGAATGAAGATATCAGCAGGATGGGCACGACGGATCGGCAGGTATTAAAAGAGGCAAGGCTCTGCTCTTTTTATTCGCCCATAGGCAATATAGGTACCACCAGTCTGGCACTCTCGTACGCAATGTGGCGGGGAGAGAGGGAGAAAACACTCTATATCAGTCTTAATCCCTTTTTAGATCTTACGGAGGAATTATTTCTTGATGATAAGAAGACTCTTTCAGAAGCAGTATACAGTTTTATATCGAACAATAACAGGGAAGATCCGACCAAATATATTCAGAGTACAGAAGGCTTTGATACTATAGCTCCCTTAAGAAGCTTTAAGGAATTGTCATCTCTTGATGAGAAAATGCTCCGGGATTATCTATGCTTCATAATAAAAAATGCAGGGTATGATCTGGTAATTGTTGATTATTCGAATGCTGTTACCGGTTTGTTTTCACTCCTTGGAATAAGCGATAAAATCGTGATTACTTATCGGGATGGCGTTATTAACGCCAATAAACTCAATATGTTTAAAAAAGAAATTGCCGATGAGCTGCCGCAGGAAGTGCTTGCAAAAGTAAAGTACATAAATATTCCCTGTTACGGCAATCAGCCGGATAATTATGAGCAGCTTAAGGGATCTTTAATGGGAAAACTGTCAAGGAATATTGATGAGGACATTTGATGATATTAAAAGAGAAATAGAAAATGATGTACTGACGCTGCTGGCAACTGAGGCAGATGCCGGCGATGAGATGGTATTTGAATGTATTGATGAATCAATATTACGTGCCAGTACAAGATATCCTTTATCAATAGAAGAAAAGCTTCTGATACGAAAGAATCTGTTTAACAGAATAAGGCGTTATGACATTCTTCAGGATTTTATAGAGGATGAATCAATAACAGAGATAATGGTAAACGGCACAGATGAAATTTTTATAGAGCGTTCGGGCAGGCTGTACTCTACAGGTAAACACTTTGATGATACGCAGCGTCTTATGGATATAATCGGACGTATAGCGTCGGGTGTTAACAGAGTTGTCAATATTTCGTCACCTATTATGGACGCAAGGCTTCCTGACGGATCAAGAGTCAATGTTGTCCTTCCGCCAATTGCACTGAACGGGCCGGTTCTTACTATTAGAAGATTTCCGGATAAAGCCATTACGGATGAAGATTTAATAGAATACGGATCCTGCAGCAGGGAAGTATTTACTTTTTTAAAAAGGCTTGTGTATGCCGGCTACAATATTTTGATAAGCGGTTCAACAGGCGCAGGCAAAACAACATTTCTCAATGTCTTATCCAATTATATTCCTAAAAACGAAAGAATCATAACTATAGAAGATTCAGCAGAGCTTCAGATCAAAAACATAGATAATTTAGTAAGGCTTGAAGCGAGAAAATCAAATAATGAAGGCTCGAAAGCCATTTCAATAAGAGATTTAATAAGAACCTCCTTAAGAATGCGGCCGGACAGGATAGTAGTCGGGGAAGTAAGAGGAGAAGAGGCTATAGATATGCTGCAGGCATTTAATGTCGGACAGGACGGCTCCTTATCAACGATACATGCGAACAGCGCAGCAGATGCGCTGCTGCGATTAGAGACAATGATAATGCTGAATACGGATATACCGCTTGCGGCCCTGCGGCGGCAGATAGTCTCAGGAGTGGATATATTGATTCATCTTGGAAGGCTTAGGGATAAAAGCCGCCGCCTTTTGGAAATAAGGGAAGTAACAGGACTTGATAATGATAATATAAAGACTTCGCTTTTATATGAGTTTGCCGAAGAAGATGAAAAAGACGGAAGAATAATAGGAGATCATATTAAAAAGAATACAATTGTCAGCAAAGAGAAATTAATAAGGGCAGGAATAAATGAGATATGATACATATATTTTCAGTCGAAAAGAAATATTTATATATTGTTTGGAATATCTTGCAATAGATATTACGATTGCGTTTTTGTTCTATGACAGTGTATGGGCAGGGCTTATATTGCTTCCCGGCATATATATTTTCTTTAAATACAAAAAAACGACGCTTAAAAAGAAAAGGGAAGATATTCTCAAAACAGAGTTCATTCAGACGATAGCTTCGTTTTCTACGGCAATAGCATCGGGATTTTCATCCGAAAATGCTTTAAAGGAAGCAAAAAATGATATTGACCGGATGTTTGAGGGGTCATATATGTCAGCAGAGCTTGGCTATATGATCGGGAGAATCGGACTTGGGGTGAGGATAGAAAGTGTGCTGTTTGATTTTGCCGACAGGACAGGAATACGGGAAATACGCGATTTTGCAACGGTATTTGCAATTGCGAAGAAGAACGGTGCGGCCTTTGGGTCTTCAATTATAAGATGCGTGAATATTATGGAAGAGGCAAAGGATACTGAAAGAGAGATAGAGGTGCTCTTAAGCGGTAAGAAATATGAGCAGAAGATCATGACTCTGATACCAGTGGTACTTATAGCATATCTGCGCTATTCTTCGCCTGATTTTATAGCTGTCTGGTATCACAATTTAATGGGAATTGTCGTCATGACTGTTTGTCTGGGTGCATATATGGGATCGGCTGTTTTAACAGGAAGGATAATGGATATAAGATGTTAATATTGAGCATTATGTCACTTTGCGCCATCGCAGTGACAATAATGTACCTAAAACTGAATAGTTTCCGCCGGATGCTGCGAAGACTGATTAAAAGCGATAAGAGCAGGACGCTGATGGTTAAGCTGTATGGCAGGGATGCGGCAGCAAAGCGGACGGAGGAGTTTGCGGATGAGAAGATAAAGCTGTGCCTTTATGTAATATCGGCAGGACTTCTTCTGGCTGCACTTTTTGCTTTTTACAATGATTTAAATCCTATAGTGAATGATAAAAATGAAATATTAAGGGAAGACTATGAGGGACTGGACAAGACGGTGACGCTTAAGGCGGAAAGCGAAGATGATTCAATAAATGAAGAGATTAAAGTGAACGTTGCGCATAGAGTTTATAAAAATGATGAGCTTAATGAAATGGCGCGAATGCTCATGGAAGAAATAGAAAAAGATATTCTGGGCCAAAATAAAAGCACAGATAGTGTTGCATATCCTTTGGAACTTAAAAGTTCAATAGACGGCTATCCTTTTAAGCTAAGCTGGAGATGTGATAAACCGCTTGTAGTAAGCCGGGATGGCAGCATTGATTATGAAAAACTCAAAAAAGAACTGGAAAATTCCGGAAAAGAGAGTCTTATAGCGATTCTTACGCTTACCCTTACATATGAAGATTATAAGGAGGAAGAAGAAATCCCTATAGCAATATCTATGCCCAAGGTCAGCAGTAAAGAAAAATTTATTGAGGATCTAAATGAGACGATCTATCGGGAGAATGAAGACACCAAAGAAGAAAAATATCTGAAATTGCCGGGATATGTGAATGACACAAAAGTATATTACGCAGAAGATGAGGCAAAAACGGCAGGATTTATGGTGCTGCTTACCTTAATTGCAGCCGTATGCGCCTTTGGAGCAAAGGATAATGATATCCAAAATAAAATCAAAGAAAAATATGAAGAAATGGAACAGGATTATCCTAAGATAGTCAATCAGTATACTTTATATTATTGTGCCGGTATGCATACAAAATCAATATGGCATGAAATATGCCGTAATTATCTTGAAGATAAGAAAAACAAGAAGGAAAACGTCCGGTATGCATTCGAAGAAATGGTAAAGCAGGATATCCGTATGTCTGAGGGGATAGGTGAAATAAATGCTTATGAAAGCTTTTCCCGTGCAGTTGCGTTAAGAAATTACAGAACTTTCATATCAATAATAGAACAATCTCTTGAAAAGGGTAAGGACAATGTAATAGCCGCCTTAAATAAAGAAGCTGATAACGCGCAGAAGGAGCGGCTTAACAGGGCGAAAATACTCGGTGAAAAAGCCGGGACGAAAATGCTTCTTCCTATGTTTATTATGCTGGGAGTCGTTCTTGTGATCATAATATTCCCTGCATTTGTAAGCTTTCAGATGTAGGCGTATTTGAAAATCAGATGTGAATTAAATTCATATAAAGCAAAAAATCAAAATAACACAAAAAGAAAGAGAGGAATTAAAAATGAGGAATTTATTGTGTATTAAAAGAGAACGGCTGTTAAGTCAGGACGGGATAGGTACGGTAGAACTTATTTTAATCCTTGTGGTGCTGATCGGACTGGTCATAATTTTCAGGGATCAATTGACATCACTTATCAACAGTATTTTTGAGAGAATTGTAAATGACAGTTCGGCTGTTTAAAAAAAATGGCGAGATTACCGTTTTTTTATCGCTTCTTCTGTCATCTCTTCTTGCACTTTTGAGTATTTCTTATGAAAGTGCGCGGATCCAGTTTATAAAACTTGAAAAAGAAACAGCCATGGATGCTTCCTTAAGATCCTGCTTCGGTGAGTACAGTAAAGATTTATACAGCAAATATGATCTTTTGTATATTGATTCTTCATATAAAGTTTCCGAGGCCCTAATGGAAAATGTAAAAGATCATTTCCTGTATTATTACAGAAATAATATAGATCCGCCGGAGGATTTAAAAAGTGCGGATGCCTTGGGAATCAGCATAAAGGAAAGTGAAATAATTACCTATATGCTCTCAAGTGACAATATGGGACTTCCTGTATATAACCAGGCAGTTGAATATATGGAAAATTATGGGGATATATCCCACAGTGCTCAGACAGAAGCCTTAAGAAGCAGCCTTACGCAGACAGAGGAGGGCAGTATCCTTGGCATATGGGATGCAGCACTTGGCAGGATAGCAGCTTTTGGAGTTGATTTTACCAATCCCGCTGAAAGCGCAAGAGGAATGGTAAATAACGGAGCAGACCAGGTGATAAGAGCAAATGGAAAGACTTTAAAAGCAGTTCCCTACAGCACTCTTCCATCGAAAAGAAGTCTTAAGAGCGGAAATTATGGAATTATAGAAGATAAGGGAAGGGAAGAGATATTCATTGAATATCTTTATCAAAAGTGCAGCAGCTGCACTGCGGCAAAAGAGAATTCACAGCTTGCCTGTGAAATGGAATATTTATTATACGGACATGATGCGGATTATGATAACCTAAAACCCCTTATTGAGAGACTTATAAGGATATTCGCAAGAGCAAACTACAGCTATGCCTGTTCTGACGGGGGTATGCAGGGCGAAATGAGGGCACTTGCGGAGGCTATAGTACCGATGCCCTTCTATGATCCCCTTGATCCTGAAGGCTGGTTTGACAGGGAGCTTTTAATCGAGGCTGTAATTGACAGTCTTGAATGCGCATGGGCTCAGACAGAGGCAATATGTAAGGCTTCGAGACTTCTTAGCGGTGGAAGGGTGGACTGCGCAAGGTGTTACAGTGACAGCATAGTATCTGTTGATTCCATATGTGAATATATGGGAAGACTTAACAGCAGAGGCGGAAGAGGTAACACCTATGCAGAATATGCAGCTGCCTTTTTATGGGAAATACCGAAAGGTCTTCTGATAATGAGATTTCTTGATGTGGCTGAAATAAATATGCGGGCTATGGGCAATCCGGGTCTGTGCGTTGATGGGTGTATAGAATATATGAAGGTAAAGACGGATACAAAATCCTCCTTTGGTTATGAGTATACGATAACAAGAGATTATTCATATGAAAAAAAGTACAGAAGCACGCATGATTAAAGCAGGCAGCCTTACAATAGAGGCTTCGCTTGTACTGCCGATATTTTTGTTTTTTATGATCTGTTTTTTGTCGTTATCATCCCTGATGCTTTTTATGGTGCGGCTTAAGGAAGCAATGCATGAAGAAGCTAAGATCATTGCAATGGAACGGGCAGATGGGAAGGAATATTCATTAAACAGCGTAAAAGAAGATATTCTTGCGGCAGTAGGAACATCAATACTTAAGATAGCGCCTGTTGAAGGCAGGGAAGACGGTATTGATTTTTCAAGGACAAGTGTGGAAGATGATCAGTTTATAACAATAACTGCCGAGTATAAATCCAAATTATATTATGATTTCGGCGGATTATTTGACAGAAAGTTTATCCAAAGCAGTACATTTCATACCTGGTGCGGATATGAAGACGGCTTGTATGCAAGGGACAACCTTAAGGAGGATGAAGAATACGTATATGTTACCGAAGGAAGTGAAGTATACCACATGGATCGTGAATGCACACACATAAGACTTAAGATAACGGAAGTGGATGCATCCGATATAAAGGAGCTTAGAAATTCAGACGGAGGCAAATACCATTCCTGTGAGCATTGCCATAGTAAGACAGCAGACGGAACTTTATATATTACTGCGGATGGAGACTGTTATCATAATTCATTAAGCTGCAGCGGCTTAAAGCGTACAGTTACAGCAATTCCGTTATCAGAAGCAAAAGAAATGGGATTAAGGAGTTGTTCGCGCTGTGGGAGATAGGATGAGCACTGTTTATAAAATTTTACTGCTTATATTACTCATATACAGCAGTTATACGGACATAAAAACAAAAAAGGTAATGATGGTACCTGTATGGGGCTGTGCATTAATAGCAATTATAGAGATAATATTTCCCACGGAAGAGGGCGGCATGTCATTTTTAGGAGCATTGCCGGGGATGATTTTCTTAATAATAAGCTTTGTTACGAAGGGAGCACTTGGCAGCGGCGATGCATATCTTGCAATTGTAATAGGTATGTTTCTCGGGGCTAAAAACACGGTTATTATATTTATGATCGCATCAGTCCTTGCGGCTGTTTATTCGCTTATAATGCTTGCCGCAAAACGTATAGACAGGAAAGGAAGTATTCCCTTTGTACCTTTTATTCTGTCAGGATATCTGGGGATACTGGTATTGGGTGAGAATGTCATATAAAAAAGAAGGAAGCTATACAATAGAATTAACATTGCTTATGCCGTTTATTCTTGCGGTCTTTCTTATGATACTGTTTACGTCATATTATGTTCATGACCGGGTTATCATAGAAAAAACCTGCTATATTGCATCACTTAGGGGTGCTTTATGTTCAGAGGATTCTCTAAAGGAATATACGGCACGGGAAACCTTTGATAAGGAAATAAGCGGCAGGCTCTTGTGTAAATGGATATATTCCGTAAACTGCAGGATTAATGAAGATACCGTAATAACCGATTTTGACGGCAGGATGGAGATGAAGGAGCGGCTTCTTGCAAAACTGCTTGATAATAAGCTTTTTGTATTTACGACAGAGTGCAGATCAAAGGAAGCAGATGAAACAAAATATTTAAGAAGCACAAAAAGAGGGAAATGATTGTTTACGGAAAAATATGAACGAAAACTCAAAGGCAGCTATTTGATTTTATCAAAAGAAGCAGATAGGGAGCAGGAAAGCTTTGAGGAAAAAATGATATGTGAAAATAATATACGGGGACTCCTGCCCTGCAGTGTACGCTATGAAGATGACCAAAAAGAATTTTTCTATGATATAACTTCGAAACAGAACCTGCAGCAGCTTTTTGAGGAAAGGATGATCACATCTTCTGATGCGGTAAAAATCATAAGTGCGCTTATAAGCATAAGATCCGTACTGGAGGAGTATTTATTAAGCGAAGACAATCTGGTTCTTGACCCCAAATATATTTATGCGGATCCGGAGCAAAAAATACCGGGCTTTGTATTTTATCCGTATTATGAACCGGATATGGAGGAGTCATTATCAAAGCTTTCGACTTTCCTTATGGAACGTGCAGATCATAATGATGATGAAGCCGTAAGAATAGTGTATGGATTTTACAAATGTGTATACAATAAAGACTATGCTTTTGATAAACTGCTTGAGGATTCCTTTGGGAAAACAACAGAATGCTCTTATCTGCCTGAGCATTCATCTTACGAGGCCGGTACTGAAATCAGTGAAAATACCGAAGATGAAAAGTATTTAATCAGTAAAGAAGATACTAAATGCAATACTGATAACAACGGCCGAAGTGAGAGGGCAGCAGTTATTATATGCAGCTGTCTGCTGATTTTACTTATTGTAATAGTTATATGTCTTAATATATACGGAAGGACGATAAGTGCCGCAAATTTTAGGAAAATAGCCGCGGCTATAGCATTTATCGGTGCAATTGCAATAACCATTCCGGTCTGTATACTCATAACAAAGCTTAATAAAAAAAGCAAAAGGATGAAATATGCATATATTGAAAGGGAACTTTTGGATAAAGCAAGAGAAGAAGGAAATCCTGATAATAAGGAGAGAAGGGGAAAGACTTTTGGAAGGACAAAGGAGCTTTGTGCTGATAATAAAGTATTAAGACGTCTTGTGAGTTATGAAAGGGAGGAAGTTATTGAATTTCGTATAGACAAGAATCCTTTTATCGTGGGCAAAAGTGAAAGTGAAGCTGATGGAGTAATAAAGGATGATTCAATCAGCAGAATACATGCGAAAATACGAGAGAGAGAAGGTAAATTTTATATTACGGATCTTAATTCCACTAACGGAACGGGAATAAACGGCAGACGTCTTAATCCTAATGAAAGTGCCGAAATATCAGTAAATGATGAGATTTCCTTTGCGGGGAATGTCTTTTATTTCCGTTGACTAATTCTATCGTAAATGATAACCTTTCTAAGAAGGAGTCAGCCCCGTGATAGATAGTCTGGATTTACTTTTTACACATAATCAATTTCACAAGATCAAATCAAATGTTTCGACAATTACTCTATACGTCCGATATAATAACGATAGTGTATCTGTTGTGCAGCTTCTGGATTTTAGGTCGGATTATCCTGTTCCGGGTTCGGATTTTTTAAATTATAAAAACAAAGCCATCCAGTATTTTAAAGGAAGAGGCTATGAGCAGATAACGCTCCTTACACTTATTCTTACACCTTATATTAATGAATGTAAGAAATATGTGATGGATGACAGGTCTGTATGGCTGCTTGATACGGAGATAATAAAGCTTATTGTATATGAGAACCAGATAGAAGATTTTTGCAATTTACGGGATCTGATCGAAGATATATGTGTTAAAAACGGCGGAACAGTTTCTGATAACTCTTACCGCTATGAGCATGAAGACAGGAAAAAGAAGCATTTTATTGCCAGAGAATTTACAATTGTGAATTCTCTTTTAGTTGTTGTAAATATTGCTTTGTTTTTTTATTATTCCATAATCGGATCCACGCTGGATATTGATTTTATGCTTAAGCATGGAGTTATGTATGTTCCAAGCATAACTGAGGATGGAGAATATTACAGATTTTTAACATGTATGTTTCTTCATTTCGGCTTTCAGCATCTCATAGGTAATATGGTTGTTCTTCTGTTCCTCGGCGATAATGTTGAGCGGCAGATAGGATGGTATAAATACCTGATCCTGTATATTGGGAGCGGACTTATAGGGAGCTTGGGATCCTTTGCATATGCATATTTTCTTAATCCGGGAATAGTATCGGCGGGAGCCTCCGGTGCCATATATGGAATAATCGGAGCTTTGCTGTGGCTTGTCATACGCAATAAGGGCAAGCTTGAGAATATGACTATTGTCAGAGTTTGTGTTATGATTGCATATGCATTATATTCCGGGTTTACCAGTGAGAATATTGATATTGCGGCACATTTATGCGGCCTTGCAGGAGGCTTTTTGCTATCGATCATCCTTTATGGGAAGGAGAAAGTAACTGATGAAGATAAACATCTATTACGGCGGGAGAGGTATTCTTGACGATCCAACACTGCTTGTTATCAATAAAATGCAGGAGGTTCTTAAGGAACTGAATGTTAAGGTTGAGAGATTTCCACTGTATGAGCAGAAGAATAATATTACATCTCTTCCGGCATCAATTAATGACGCTGACGGAATTATACTTGCCACAACGGTGGAGTGGTTCGGAATAGGCGGATATATGCAGCAGTTTCTCGATGCCTGCTGGCTTTACGGCAATAAAGAGAAGATAGCAAAGACTTATATGTGCCCGATCGTAATGTCTACAACCCGGGGAGAGAGAGAAGCTAAAATGAGCCTGCAGACTGCATGGGAAATATTAGGCGGTCTTCCCTGCAGCGGATTATGCGGATATGTTGAAGATATAGCTTCCTTTGAAATGAATGCGGATTATATGCATATTATCGAGAAAAAAACGGAGAATATGTACAGAACCGTTTCTCAGAAGATGAGCTCGCTCCCTTCAAGCAATCAGGCAGCTTTGCAGATTGTAAGTACGGCTAAGAATATTCCGCTTACTCCCCAGGAGACGGAGCAGTTGTCTAAATACGTGTCAGATGAATCTTATGTCCAGCAGCAGAAGGAAGATATTCAGGAACTCTCCAGCCTGTTTAAGGATATGCTTAAGAAACAGAACGTTGATGAGAATTCTCTTTATATAGATGATTTTATCAGGAATTTTGAGCCTGAAGGCGTAGTAAATGCAACCTATAAGTTTATGATTGAAGAGCGAAAGAAATCGCTTATTCTGGAAATAAAAAACAGTGTTCTCAATTGCTTTTACGGTAATATGGAGAACCCGGACATTCTCTGCAAGCTTACATCACAGGTAATGGATAATATTATTTCGGGCCATGTGAGCTTCCAGAGAGCATTTATGACGGGAGATATGCAGGTTAAAGGTGATTTTAGGATATTATTGATGCTTGATCAGATGTTTGCCTTCCAGCAGGAGTAAATATTAAAACGGAGGATTGAAATGACAAAAGACGATTGTATTTTCTGTAAACTTGCAAATGGTGTTTTTGCAACAAGAACGATTTATGAGGATGATGATTTCAGAGTGTTTATGGACGCATCGCCGGCTACAAAAGGTCATTGTCTTATAGTGCCCAAGCAGCATTTTGATAATTTGGAAACAATAGACGATGAAACAGCAGCAAAGCTTATGCCCCTTGCTAAGAAAATCATGAAGCAGCTTAAGGAAAAGCTTCATTGCCAGGGTCTTAACTTAGTACAGAATAACGGTGAAGTGGCAGGACAGACGGTATTCCATTTCCATCTTCATGTTATTCCAAGGTACGAAGATGACGGACAGAATATCAATTGGAAGCCGCAGGAGTGTACAGACGAGGCGCTGGATGCTATATTAAAGGAGATTGTATCGGTATGAGCACTTATGGACCGTATTTTGGTCCATTACGTGCGATCCATGCAAATGTACTTAATCCATCACGATCCGAAGGAGAAGTTAGGGATATAGTACATTGTATCGGTATGAGCACTTAATCCGTCACGATCCAAAGGCGAAGTGACAAATCTTGATTAAAAAGGAGAATAAAAATGAGTACAAAGGTAAGTTATGATTACAGTAAGGCCGCGCAGTTTATCAGTGAGCATGAGATTGAGTACATGTGCGGTATTGTGGAAAATGCAAAGGAGCTTTTGGTATCTAAAGAAGGCGCCGGAAATGACTTTTTAGGATGGATCGATCTTCCCGTAGATTATGATAAGGAAGAATTCGACAGGATTAAAAAAGCCGCTGAGAAAATCAAGAATGATTCAGAGGTGCTTATTGTTATAGGTATAGGAGGCTCTTATCTTGGAGCAAGAGCTGCAATAGAATTCCTTCGCCATTCCTTCTACAACGTTGTATCAAAGGAAGTTCGCAAGACACCCGAGATTTATTTTGTCGGCAACAGCATTTCAAGTACTTATATTAAGGATCTTATGGATGTTGTAGGTGACAGGGATTTCTCGATAAACATGATTTCCAAATCCGGCACAACAACAGAGCCCGCAATTGCTTTCAGGGTATTTAAGGAAAAGCTTGAGAAGAAATACGGCAAGGTTGAGGCTGCAAAGAGAATTTATGCAACAACCGATAAGGCCAGGGGATCTCTTAAAAAGGTTGCAACAGAAGAAGGCTATGAGAGCTTTGTTGTTCCCGATGATGTAGGCGGAAGATTCTCAGTTCTTACTGCAGTAGGACTTCTTCCCATCGCAGTAAGCGGTGCAGATATTGACGAACTTATGCGTGGTGCGCAGGATGGAAGAGAAAGAGCTCTTACATCCCCGTTTGAAGAAAATGATGCTCTTAAATATGCCGCAATCCGCAACATACTTCTGCGCAAGGGTAAGCAGATAGAGATAATGGCTAATTATGAGCCTTCTGTTCATTACATTTCAGAGTGGTGGAAGCAGCTCTACGGAGAGTCCGAGGGCAAGGATCAGAAGGGTATTTTCCCTGCAAGTGTTGATCTTACAACAGATCTTCACTCAATGGGACAGTTCATTCAGGACGGCTTGAGAAACCTTTTTGAGACGGTTATCAATATTGAGACATCAAGAGAAGAAATCATAATCGGAACAGAGCCGGTAGATCTTGACGGACTTAATTACCTTGCAGGAAAGAGTGTTGATTTTGTAAATAAGAGTGCAATGAACGGAACTATTTTAGCTCATACAGACGGACAGGTTCCCAATACTGTCATCAATGTTCCCGAGGCTAATGAGTATTATTTAGGTCAGCTCTTCTACTTCTTTGAGTTTGCATGTGGTGTAAGCGGATATACTCTCGGAGTGAATCCTTTTAATCAGCCGGGTGTTGAGAGTTATAAAAAGAATATGTTTGCACTCCTTGGGAAGCCGGGATATGAAGATGCAAGAGAGGCTTTGCTTGCAAGATTACAGTAAAATGGTGCGTAGATGGGCGCGTGCGGTACGCGCCCGTTTTTATGCGCAGGCCGCATATGGAAAATTTCTGCTTAATCACTGAATAGGAGAAGACGAATATGAAAATAGTGGCTCTTGAAATAATGAATATCGGTGATGATATTGATACAACCCGTTTTAAGGATTTTGGGGAATTTATTTCCTATGATCTATCCAAACCCGAACAGATTAAAGAAAGAGGTAAGGATGCAGATATATTGATGATAAATAAGCTTCCCATTAATGAAGAAACCATAGGGGAGCTTGATAATCTCAAGATGGTTTTAATTACGGCAACCGGGACTGACAATGTTGATATTGAATATTGTACGAGAAGAGGTATTCAGGTAAGAAATGCAAAAGGATATTCTACAACAGTTGTTGTGCAGCACACCTTTGCAGCGTTATTTTATGTGTTAGAGCATCTTAACTATTACGATAATTATGTCAAGAGCGGGGATTACACAAAGAGCCTTACCTTCTGCAATTTTGATGAGAGATTCTATGAACTTAACGGTAAAACCTGGGGAATTGCAGGTCTTGGCAATATCGGAAAGAATGTTGCTAAGGTGGCAGCAGCCTTTGGCTGCAAGGTCATTTACTACTCAACTTCGGGAAAGCATGATGATCCTGAGGTAAGAAGAGTTGATTTTGATGAATTGCTTAGGGAATCGGATATTATTTCCGTGCATGCCCCTTTAAATGATGCAACGAGGAATCTTTTTAACCTGTCGGCATTTAAGAAGATGAAGAAGACATCATTTTTAGTGAATATGGGAAGAGGTCCGATAGTAAATGAAGCAGATCTTCTTAAAGCACTTGAAGATGATGAGATAGCAGGTGCTGCACTCGATGTTTTATCAAAGGAGCCCATGGATATAGAAAATCCCCTCCTTAAATATAAGGACAGCAACCGGCTTCTTATAACTCCACATATTGCATGGGCCTCCTATGAAGCAAGGGAGAGACTTATGGGAGATATGTATAAGAATATCAGATCTTATATTGACGGCGGTGATTTTAACCTTGTTAATCCATAAAAGGATATCCGTCGCGAACTGTAGGTGCACGGAGAAATGCAGGAGATTGTATCACTATATGTAAGAAAGGCAAGACACAAAATAATGAAGAGAATAGTTCTTACCGGCGGAGGGACAGCCGGACACGTAACTCCTAATATAGCGCTGCTTGGAACACTTTTAGATGAGGATTTTGATATCCATTACATAGGTTCTTATGAGGGGATGGAAAAATCACTTATAGAGGATGAGGGTATTCCTTACCATGGGATTTCTTCGGGAAAGCTCCGCAGATATTTTGATCTGAAGAATTTCACGGATCCGTTCCGCGTAATAAAGGGATTTTTTGAAGCCGATAAGCTTCTAAAGGAACTTAAGGCTGACGTTGTTTTCTCAAAGGGCGGATTTGTATCAGTGCCGGTAGTTATGGCAGCAAAGAAAAATCATATTCCCGCAATTATTCATGAAAGTGATATGACGCCGGGACTTGCAAATAAATTGTGCTTTTCATCGGCAGTTAAAATATGCTGCAATTTCCCGGAAACCGTCGGGAAGTTGCCGGGCGATAAGGCTGTGCTTACGGGATCTCCTATAAGAGCCGAGCTTAAAAGCGGCAGCGCTGAAAGGGCAAAGGCTTTGTGCTCCTTTAAGGAAGATAAACCGGTTATATTGTCGGTAGGAGGATCCTTAGGTGCTGCCGGCGTAAATAAAGCTTTAAGGGAAGCCCTGCCAAAGCTTCTTAAAGATTTTAATGTTGTTCATCTATGCGGCAAGGGAAAAGCAGACGAGACCCTTAAGGATACAGAAGGGTATTTCCAGATGGAATATGCCAAGGATGAGATGAAGGATTTATTTGCATACTGCGATATAATTGTATCCCGCGCCGGAGCAAATGCCATATGTGAATTTTTAGCTCTTCGTAAGCCGAATCTTTTAATACCTCTTCCGGCTTCGGCAAGCCGCGGAGATCAGATACTTAATGCGAATTCATTTGTTAAGCAGGGATTTTCCATGATGCTCGATGAAGATACAATGACACAGGAAGATTTTATCGGCAGCATTTATAAGCTTTATGAGGACAGAGATAAATATGTTCTTAATATGGAGAAAAGCGATCAGTCGGATGCGGTAAGAACGATAGTAAATCTTATAAAGGATTACGCAAAATAAGATTGAACAGATTATTTACCGATTGTGAAAATACCAGGAAATAATATTGCGAAAGAAGGCAGATTTAAATGTACGAGAAAATACTCGATGAGATATGCGCTCTTGAGAGAAAGTGCGGGGAAATACTTAAAAATGCAGACAGATCGAATGTCGGTGAAGAATCAAAGGGCGGTCATGGAAATCTTGTAACAAAATATGACAAAATGGTTCAGGATATTCTCGAAGAAGGTCTTAAAGAGATCCTGCCGGAAGCTGTATTCTATGGTGAGGAAGAGGATATTCACGCAGATATATCAAAGGGTTATGCATTTATAGTCGATCCAATTGACGGAACCACCAATTTTATTATGGATGCCAATTATTCGGCAATTTCGATAGGTCTTGTTAAGGATTTGGAGAGGGTTGCAGGTGCAGTTTACAATCCGTATACCGACGAGATGTTTACGGCAATAAAGGGTCAGGGTGCTTATCTTAACGAAAAACCCATCCATGTATCAAAAAGAGATTTAAAGGACAGTATTTCAATATTCGGGACAGCTCCTTATTATGCGGAATTCGGACATACAATATTCCGTCTTGCGGAAAGATATTACGATGCAAGTCTTGATATAAGACGTTACGGTACGGCATCCCTTGATCTGTGCATGGTAGCATCAGGCAAGGCGGCAGTATATTATGAGCAGAGACTTTCACCCTGGGATTTTGCCGCAGGTTCTCTTATCTTAGAGGAGGCAGGAGGCATAGTCTGTGATTTTAACGGAGATCCTCTTGTTGTAAACAAAAAGACAAGTGTTATCGGGGCGAATAAGCAATCTTCGATACTTAATATGGAATAATTAAAAAGACAGCAATGCGGATTGTATATGAAGATGACAGTATAATAGTGATCCATAAGGACGCAGGGGAAGCGACACAGACGAAAAAGGCTTCTGCCGAGGATGTTGTGTCAATGCTTAAAAAGCACATATGTGCAGAAACCGGAATAAAGAAAGATCCTTATGTAGGCGTAATTCACAGGCTTGATCAGCCGGTGGAGGGTCTTTTGGTATTTGCCAAGAGTAAAACCGCCGCTGCAGAATTAAGTCGTCAGATACAGGGTGATCTTATTAATAAGATTTATACGGCAACGGTTGAAGGTGTTCTATCGGAACAATCCTCCGAAGTGCTTATAGATTATATTTACAAGGATACAAAAGAAAATAAGGCCGTAATAGCCGATAGTGCGGATATTAGGGCGCAGAGTGGGAAAGAGATTAAAAGAGCAGAGCTTTCTTATAAAGTTCTTAAAGCGGATGATGCTGAGAATATTTCCGTGCTTAAGATTCATCTTAAAACAGGACGCTTTCATCAGATAAGGGCACAGCTGTCTTTCATGGGACATCCCATAACAGGGGATGTTAAGTACGGAGCAAAAAAATCATCTTTAAAGGGAATAGGCCTTATCGCCTCGGAGCTTGATTTTATTCATCCAAAGACAAAGGAAAAAATGCATTTCGAAATAACATAAGATGCGTGTTTGTAAGTGCTCATACCGAATTAAAATAAGGACAGCCGGCCGGCTGTCCTTATTCTTAAGAAGCTTTATTTAAAGTATCTCTCAAGGAGTCCCTTAAGTGCCTTGCCGTGTCTTGCCTCATCTCTTGCCATCTCATGAACTGTGTCATGGATTGCATCAAGGTTATTCTTCTTAGCACATTTTGCAAGGTCAACTTTGCCGGCTGTTGCGCCAAATTCGCAGTCAACTCTCCAGGCTAAGTTGTCTTTTGTTGAGGATGTCATCTTAGGCTCTAATTCAGATCCGAGCATTTCAGCAAATTTAGCAGCGTGCTCAGCTTCTTCATAGGCTGCTTTTTCCCAGTAAAGAGCTACTTCGGGATATCCTTCTCTTGCTGCAACACGAGCCATGCATAGATACATACCAACTTCCGAACATTCACCATTAAAGTTTGCCATAAGCTGCTCTTTGATAAATTTCTTGTCTTCATCCGAAATATCGTTATTGTTCTTAACAGTAGATGCATAAACACCGAATTCATGTTCTGCAGCAAGGACAAGTTCGCCCTCTGTCTTATTGAACTTATCTGATTTTACGTGACATACCGGACACTCTGCGGGGGGTGTATCTCCCTCATGAACATAACCACATACGCTGCATACCCATTTAGCCATTTTGAAATCCTCCTTTATTTATGTGCTGTTAATAAATGAAACAGATGTAATACGCAGTGCAGTTCCTTCCAAAAGAAATCTGCAAATCAGGCATCCATGCACTTGCGGCATATGCCCTGCACAATAATATTACTGATATTGTATAGATTAGGTGAAAAGAATTCAGCAAAAGAATCATCCATCTTTTTATCCTCGATGCTGCCGCAGATTCTGCAGTGAAGGTGAAGATGGGGGCTTGAATTCCCATCAAAATGATCCTTACCGTCGAGAGTAAAGCATAGTATCGTCTTATCTTCAGATAAACTGTTTAGATTACGATAGACGGTACCAAGGGATATCCTGGGGAGAATCTTCTTAACATCCATGTAGACCATTTCAGCTGTGGGGTGATCGTATCTGCTTTTTAAATTGTCAAGAATCAGCTCGCGCTGTTTAGAATATCTCTGCATCAGCTCTCCTAAATAGTAATAATTACTGTTACTGTTTATTATAAATATTTTTTCCGCGCTGTCAACAGAGAAAATCATATTTTTATAAAATTTTTATAAAAATTGCAATTTAGGGATTTATTGCTTTCTTAATCGTAACGATATTCT
>R03__coassemble_361_pt1 | contig 27111 bp, 24 predicted proteins | sample R03__metabat2_low_PE_060 | metagenome-assembled genome bin R03
AAAGACCTGAAAAAAATTCCGTTAATCTGAATGTCCTTGAAAAGGAAAATAATACCGTGCCATGCCACATTAAGTGCATCCAGCCAGAAGCCCATTATCATGAACACAAACATGCAAACACTTAATATTCTCTCTTTTATCTCAATCGTCTTATTAAGAAAATATAAGAATACAAATATTACCGGGATTACACCGCTGTAAATCAGCGGCAGTCCATCTGAAATATTACCGTGAAAAGCATTTGTGTAAAGACCTGAAAAAAATTCCGTTAATCTGAATGTCCTTGAAAAGGAAAATAATACACCGCTGTTCTTCTGCCCTCTTAAAGAAAAGACAACCGAAAGAAGGCTGAACGCTGATATGCCCACGCCCAAAAGTGTTGAATAAAGTACAAGCCATATGATTTTCCTTTTAGCTTTTAAATCCTTTAACGATTCACAATCATTTATGATCATGCATACGAAAAATGCTGCAGTAAAAATCAGCACCATATACCCGATGTAATAATTACTGCATACGCAGATTGCAACGGAAAAAACATAAAAAAGATTGATTTTCTTTATTCGATACGTTCTGTATAATCCCAAAATAACCAAAGGAAACATTATTATACTGAAAAAATAATGAATACAATTAACATATGCAACATAATATCCCATAAGTGCATATGCCGTTGAGAAAATCAGGGATGCTATACGATTACCATATACCTCTTTAAGAAGTTTATTAAATGAAAGACCGCAAAAACCGCACATTATTACAACCATCCACATAATACCTGCGGGCAGTTCTGAATTGGGAAACAGCAATAACATTAAATAGAAGGGATTAAAAAGATAATATGCGGCAAACCCCGACATATCTCCGCCGAAGGTTTTACTGAAACTGTAGAGAAAATCATTATTGCCGAAGAAGATACTCTTCATGTATCCGATATAATCCACAAATTGATATCTCATATCGGCAACAAGAATCGATACGCGCCCAAAAGGATAAAATCCCAGCATGATACATATTGATAACATAATAAGTGCCGGCAAAAAATAAGCCGCCACTGAAATCATTATATTCTTCGTATCTTTATTTTTATTCATATTAATTCTGTTCGTTATATGCTTTTCTAACAGCCTTTGCAAGCTGGTCTGCACAGGAAGTAGGCTTCATTCCGCAGGTATTTTTAAGAAGCTTGTTTTCTATTTCTTCGACCGTCATTCCATCCACTAAAATGGAAATGGCTTTAAGATTGCCATTGCAGCCTCCATAGAAGCTGACATTCGAAATTACATTGCCTTCGATATTAAATTTGATTTCCTGTGAACATACACCCTGTGTTCTGTACCTGTATTCCATAATATTCCTTTCCCGCCTTTGCGATAAATAATATTCCTTTAGCTGCCTCTGTGATAAATAATATTCCTTTTGTCGCCTCTGCGATAAAAAAACAGCCGCAATTTTGATAACAAAACTGCGGCATTAAATCATAGCGGAGAAAGAGGGATTTGAACCCTCGCGCCGGTTGCCCGACCTACACCCTTAGCAGGGGCGCCTCTTCAGCCTCTTGAGTATTTCTCCATAGCCTGAACCAAGGTATGTATTACATTAGTGCCTGCTTATTATACTAAAGGGGATATTCTTTGTCAAACACTAATCCCTTTTAAAATATCAATCATCGTTTTCATCGAATTCATCAATGATATATCTTTGACGACCTTTTACATCATCATAAATTCTCGTTACATATTCACCAAGCAAACCTGAAACAAATATAATAAGTCCGCTCATAAACCATATAAGTGCGACAAGCCCGTTATTCGAATCCGGCTTTTTACGGCAAAATGCCTTCTGCCATGCGTTCTTAATCGTAAGAAGAACACCGAAACCTGTCATAAATCCACCGAGGAAAGTCACATACTCAAGCGGCTTTGAGGAAAAACAGAATATTCCGTGGAATCCCATCCTGAATTCACCCCAAAAACGATTATATTTACTGTCATCGGCTTCTCTTGCTTCCCTGTGATAACGAACAGCAGTCTGCTTAAATCCAACATAAGAAACCATACCTCTGAAAAACATATTTGTTTCAGGCATTTTTCTTATCTCTTCAATTACCCTTCTGTTAATAAGCCTAAAATCAGCCGTATCAACAGGAATCTCCACTGAAGATAAGAAATTAATAACTCTATATGCCGTAAGATCAATAAGCTTTCTTATCTGAGTCTCACCCTGTCTGTCTATTCTCTGGGCATAAACAACATCATAGCCTTCCTTCCATTTAGCAACAAGCTCCGTGATAACTTCAGGAGGATCCTGTAAATCAACATCTATTACAACGCATATATCACCATCACAGTTAAGAACACCTGCCATGGTTGCAGCTGCCTGCTTAAATCTTCTGCTCATGGTAATAAGCTTTATATGCCTGTTTCTGTTCATATTTTCTTTGATTACTTCGTAAGTTCTGTCCGTGGACGGATCAAGACTGAAGATAATCTCATAATCACATCCTAAATCTTCAACAACCTTCTCGCATCTTGTAAGAAAAGGCTCTATTCCGTTCTCTTCATTGTAAACAGGCACAACTATCGATAATTTGTAATCATCATAAATATTCATCTGATATTACTCCTTGTATAAACTGTTTCCTTTGCTGTCCATAACGACTATAACGGGAAAATCACAAATCGTCAACTTTCTTAAAGCTTCCGCACCCAGATCTTCATAAGCAATCACTTCTGAAGCAGTAATACACTTTGATAAAAGCGCGCCGGCTCCTCCAACCGCAGCAAAATAAACACAACCATTTCTTATCATTGCTTCCTTAACATCGGCGCTGCGCTTACCTTTTCCGATCATTCCCAGTAATCCTAAATCAAGCAGCATCGGTGTATATTTATCCATACGGGTCGCAGTTGTAGGACCTGCACTTCCTATCACTCTGCCTTCCCGTGCAGGTGATGGCCCCATATAATATATTACCTGACCTTTTATATCAAAAGGAAGCTCATCGCCATTTTTAAGGACTTCGTACATCCTTTTATGTGCAGCATCCCGTGCCACATATACAGTTCCGGATAAATAAATATAATCACCGGCAGATAATTCTCCTGCCGTCTCTTTAGAAAACGGTACCTGCAACTTTTTATCCATCACAGTACCTCCGTAACGTGTCTGTTGACATGACAGCATATATTAACGGCAACCGGCAAACCGGCAATATGAGTAGGATAAGTCTCTATATTAACGGCAAAAGCAGTTGTTATCCCGCCAAGACCGGCCGGTCCGATGTCAAAATCATTTATTTTAAATAAAAGTTCTTCTTCAAGCTCGGCAATATAAGGTATCCCTGAATGCTCATTTGCTTTACGAAGCAAAGCTTTTTTAGATAATAATGCACACTTTTCAAAGGTTCCGCCTATTCCCACACCTATTACCATTGGCGGGCAGGCATTAGGTCCTGCATCTTTAACAGCAGTAAGTACGGCATTTTTTACACCTTCTATTCCATCTGCAGGCTTAAGCATAAATATGCGGCTTGTATTTTCAGAACCAAATCCCTTAGGAGCTATCGTAATAGTCACCTTATCTCCCGGAACAATTTCATAATGGATAATTGCGGGAGTATTGTCATTGGTATTTTCTCTTACAAGAGGATCACCAACTACTGACTTGCGAAGATATCCCGATTTGTAGCCTCGTCTTACACCCTCATTAACTGCTTCTTCAATATTACCATCTGTAAGATGTACATCCTGACCTATCTGCAAAAATACAACTGCCATACCGGTATCCTGGCATATTGGAATCATTTCATTTCCGGCAATTTGAAGATTTTCCTTAAGCTGATTAAGAACCTTTTTTCCTATACTGCTTTTTTCATTATCCGCTGCATCGTCAAGGCACTGCTTCATATCCTCAGAAAGAAAATGATTTGCCCTTATACACATATCAGAAATTATATCGGTTATTGTATTTACAGATATATTTCTCATGCCGCTCCTTGATTGATTAATTTAAATATATAAATCATTAATTATCGTCATCAATTTCTTCATGTACAACAATTATAGGTTCAGGAATAATTACTTCTTCATCATCAGTATCTTCCGGAAGTTCATCAACATTATAATCGTTTTCACCATCCGTGATTTTCTCCCTGACCTTGGCAATCTTAGCTACCTTAACGCCCTTATCAAGAGATATCATCTTAACGCCCGATGTAATTCTGCTTAATATATTGATATCTTCCATGCGAAGCTGAATGATAACTCCCTGGCTTGTTATCATCATTATTTCATGTTCATCGGTAACTGCTTTTACACCGACAACATCACCTGTCTTCTCCATTATCTTATAGCATTTAACACCTTTTCCGCCTCTGTGCTGAACCTTAAATTCTTCAAGCTTTGTTCTCTTGCCATATCCGTTTTCGGAAACAATCAGTAATGAATCACCCTGGGAATCAATCTGCATTCCGACTACTTCATCATCTGCTTCCAAATTTATACCTATTACGCCCATTGCGGAACGACCGGTTGCGCGTACACCGGTTTCTTTAAATCTTATGCACATTCCCTGCTTTGTAATAATAAATATATCTGAATCCTTATCAGTAGTCTTAACCTCTATAAGTTCATCATCCTCACGAAGACCTATTGCAATAAGACCTTTTTTACGAATATTACTGTATTCAAGGATATTTGTCTTCTTAACAATTCCCTTTTTGGTAACCATAAAGAGATTTTTATTCTCGTTAAATTCCGTAACGGGAATCATGGCCGATATTTTCTCACCGGGCTGAAGCTGCAGAAGATTAACTATGGCAACTCCCCTTGAAGTACGAGATGCCTCCGGAATCTCATAAGCTTTCAGTCTGTAAACGCGTCCGTAATTAGTAAAGAACATAAGGAACTGATGCGTGGAAGTCATAAGAAGATCTTCTATATAATCCTCTTCTATTGTCTTCATTCCCTTTATTCCCTTACCGCCTCTGTTTTGAGATTTAAAATTATCTACGGTCATTCTTTTTATATATCCGAGACTTGTCATTGCTATAACCGTATTTTCTTTGGGAATCAGATCCTCGTTTGTAATGTCTATATCATCAAGACCTATCTTGGTATTCCTATCAGTACCGTATTTATCACTTATTACCATTATTTCGGTCTTTATAACACCCAAAAGAATCTTTTCATCAGCAAGAATAGCCTTATATTCATCAATCTTTTTCTTAAGCTCTGCATACTCATCTTCAAGCTTGGATCTTTCCAAACCTGTAAGTGCTCTGAGTCTCATATCGACTATTGCACTTGCCTGAACATCGCTTAATGCAAATCTTGTCATTAACTGCTCTTTTGCAGCATTTACATTTTCGCTTCCGCGTATTATCTTGATTACTTCATCAATATTATCAAGAGCAATCAATAAACCTTCTAATATATGAGCACGTTCTTCTGCCTTATTAAGATCATATTTGGTTCTTCTGGTTACAACATCCTTCTGATGATCAAGATAATGATCAAGTATCTCCAAAAGACTCATAATCTTAGGCTCATTATTAACAAGAGCAAGATTAATTACACCAAATGTATCCTGCAGCTGAGTATGCTTATAAAGCTGGTTAAGAATAATGTTGGCATTTACATCTCTTCTTAATTCAATTACAACTCTCATACCCTCTCGGTCTGATTCATCACGCAGATCTGTAATACCGTCTATCTTTTTATCCTTTACAAGTTCTGCGATTTTCTCAATAAAACGAGCCTTATTAACAAGATAAGGAAGTTCCGTTATTACAATCCTGCTCTTGCCATTGCTCATTAATTCAATATCAGACACACCGCGAACCTTGATTTTGCCACGTCCCGTTCTATAGGCTTCTTCAACACCGCGTTTTCCAAGTATGATTCCGCCTGTGGGAAAATCAGGTCCCTTTACAAGATCAATAACCTCATCTATTTCGGTATCTCTGTCTTCATTTACTTTATTATCAATGATTTTAACAACAGCATTAATAACCTCCCTTAAATTATGAGGAGGAATATTTGTAGCCATACCGACTGCAATACCTGTTGTACCGTTTACTAAAAGATTGGGAAATCTGCTTGGAAGAACGGTAGGTTCTTTTTCCGTTTCATCAAAGTTAGGAACAAATTCAACAGTATCCTTACCTATATCCGCAAGCATCTCCATGGCAATTTTGGAAAGTCTTGCCTCGGTATATCTCATGGCAGCGGCGCCATCACCGTCAACAGAACCGAAATTTCCATGTCCGTCAACCAAAGGTACTCTCATAGACCATTCCTGTGCCATATTTACTAAAGCACCGTAAATGGAACTATCGCCGTGAGGATGATATTTACCCATTGTATCACCGACGATACGCGCACATTTTCTGTGTGGTTTGTCAGGTCCGTTATTGAGTTCTATCATGGAATATAAAACTCTTCTTTGTACAGGCTTTAAGCCATCTCTTACATCAGGCAATGCACGAGCTGCAATAACGCTCATGGCATAATCTATATAAGAGGTCTCCATTGTTTTGATTAAGTCGACATCATCAATTCTGTCAAAAATTTTGTCGTCCATTTTTACTCCTTAGACTATTGTGCTCCTATATATCAAGATTCTTAACAAATTTAGCATTAGCTTCGATAAACTCACGCCTCGGTTCAACTTTATCTCCCATAAGAGTAGTAAATGTAAGATCTATTTCAGAAGAAGCTTCTTCATTTATCTGAACACGCTTTAATAAACGTTTCGCAGGATCCATTGTTGTCTCCCAAAGCTGTTCCGCATCCATTTCTCCAAGACCCTTATATCGCTGTATCTTATTATTAGAATCCCTTCCTACCTCTGAAAGTATGCTGTTAAGCTCTTCATCACTGTATGCGTACCATACTTTTTTATTTTTTTCGAGCTTATAAAGAGGAGGTGTAGCAAGATATACATGTCCTTCTTTTATAAGATCCGGCATAAATCTGTATAAAAAGGTAAGCATTAATGTGCTTATATGTGCTCCGTCAACATCGGCATCAGTCATAATTATTATCTTGTCATATCTTAATTTGGATATATCAAAATCTTCATGTATTCCTGTACCAAAGGCCGTAATCATTGCTTTTATCTCGGCATTTGCATATATTTTATCAAGCCTTGCTTTTTCTACATTAAGAATTTTACCTCTTAAAGGAAGAATGGCCTGCGTAGCACGGCTTCTTGCGGTTTTTGCACTTCCGCCGGCAGAATCTCCCTCAACTATGAATATTTCACAATTTTTAGGATCTTTATCTGAACAGTCGGCTAATTTACCCGGAAGAGTCATGCTTTCAAGAGCAGTTTTACGTCTTGTAAGATCACGTGCTTTTCTTGCTGCTTCCCTTGCACGGGCTGCTAAAATTGATTTTTCGCATATCTGCTTGGCTACTAAAGGATTCTGTTCAAGATAATATGTAAGCTGCTCACTTACAACAGAATCAACAGCTGCTCTTGCCTCTGAATTTCCGAGCTTTTGCTTTGTCTGACCTTCAAACTGAGGCTCTTCTATTTTGACGGATATTATAGCTGTCAAACCTTCTCTTATATCATCGCCTGATAAATTCTGCTCACTGTCCTTAAGCATTTTTGAACTTCTGGCATAATCATTGAAGGTTTTTGTAATAGCATTTCTAAAACCTGTTAAATGTGTACCGCCTTCAGGCGTCGTAATATTATTGACAAAACTGAATATCGACTCATTATATGAATCATTATGCTGCATTGCTACTTCTACATATACATTGTCCTTTTTGCCTTCAAAATAAAGAACATCTTCATATAATGCGGTTTTACTCTTATTAAGATATGTTACAAATTCTTTTATGCCGCCCACATAATGGAATTCTGAAATTTTATTTTCTTCATCTCTTACATCTTCAAGAATTATTTTTAAATTCTTCGTAAGAAATGCCATTTCACGTAATCTTTGCTTTAATACATCATAATCAAAAATCACTTCTTCAAAAATGGTATCATCAGGCATAAAGGTTACTGTAGTTCCTGTATTATCTGCGTCACATTCACCTATTACTTTAAGCTTATCAGTAACTTTGCCCCTTTCATATCTTTGCATATAAATTTTGCCTTCAGTATATATTTTTACTTCAAGCCAGTTTGAAAGAGCATTTACAACAGACGCACCTACACCGTGAAGTCCTCCGGATACCTTATATCCGCCACCGCCGAATTTTCCGCCCGCATGAAGAATTGTAAATACAACTTCAACTGCGGGAATTCCGGCTTTATGATTTATTCCAACAGGAATACCGCGTCCATTATCAATTACAGTTACTGAGTTGTCTTTATTAAGAATTACTTTTATTGTATTACAATAACCTGCAAGCGCCTCATCTACGGAATTATCAACAATTTCATAAACAAGATGATGTAATCCTCTTGAAGATGTACTTCCTATATACATTCCGGGACGCTTACGGACTGCTTCAAGACCTTCAAGTATCTGAATCTGGTCAGCTCCGTATTCACCTTCTACTTCAAAATCAATATTATCATTCAATTCTGTTTTATCATTGATATTATCACTCATTTATTTTAATCTCCTAAATCAGTTTTCCCTTATAACTGTTCCGTTTTCAACTTTAAATACCTTATCTATATTAAGTCTGGTTTTTATAAAATCATCAACACCTGTACATGTTATTATTGTCTGAATATCACCTATACTCTTAAGAAGATAATTTTGTCTGTTACTGTCAAGTTCAGATAAAACATCATCAAGTAAAAGAATAGGCGTATTACCTGTTAATTTTTGAACAAGTTTTATTTCAGATAATTTAAGTGATAAAGCAGCTGTACGCTGCTGTCCCTGCGAACCGTATTTTTTTGAATCTACATCATTTATATAAAATATAAAATCATCACGATGAGGTCCCACAGATGTAAGTTTATATTTAATATCTTTTTCTCTGTTTTTGATTAGCTTATTTTCATATTCCTCGATGGTAATATTGGGATCATATTTAATAATGAGTTTTTCTTTATCTCCGGATAAAGATTTATGGATATCATAAATTATCTCATTAAGCTGATTAACAAATAATGTTCTTCTGTCTATTATTTTTGTTCCAAGTGATATAAGCTGTGAGTCCCAAACATCCAAAGTATCCGTAAGTTCAGGATGAAACATTATGTCCTTAAGAAGATTATTTCTCTGATTTACTATTTTGTTATAACTTGTAAGATTATAAAGATACACTTTATCAAGCTGGCAAAGCTCCGCATCTACAAATCTTCTTCTGTCTGAAGGTCCGTTTTTTATTATTGATAAATCCTCGGGAGAAAATAAAATAATATTTACTATTCCTAAAAGCTCCGCAGCTTTTTTTAGTTTTATACCATTTATTGCTATTCCTTTTGATTTTTCACTCCTTAAATGTATATCAATCTGATAATCTACTTCGCTTTTTTCAAAAAGACATCTTATATGTCCTTCTTCTTCATTAAATTTTATTATCTCTCTATCCTTACTGCCTCTGTGTGATTTTGTAGTACCGCATAAATAAATAGACTCAAGAATATTTGTTTTTCCCTGAGCATTTTCTCCGTAAAGAATATTAACACCTTTGTCAAAATCAATCTGAACACCCGAATAATTTCTGTAATTACTTAATTCAAGAGATTTAATATACATCTAAATTTATTCTCCCGTTATTATATATTCTTCTCCGTCAAAATTAATAATATCACCTGCATAGAGCTTTTTACCGCGCTTAAGTTCTTCAATACCGTTAACAAATACACATCCATCCTGGATGCATTCTTTTGCTTCTACTCCTGACTCAACAGCACCTGAAAGCTTTAAAGCCTGTCCTAATTTAATATATTCATCTCTTATATATATAGTCTGCATATTATTTAATTAACCTACATTATTAAAATTTACGGGAAGCACTAAATATAAATAGGATTCATCATCATTTTTAATTATGCAGGGAGCCTTTGGATTAACCATATAAATAGTGATTATTTCATCTTCCAAAACCCTTAAAACATCTATTAAAAATTTAGGATTAAAACCTATCATTATATCTTTTCCTGATTTTTGTATATCTATTTCTTCATTCATTGAACCTATAGCCGAATTAATTCTAAGCTGCACGGAATAATCGGTTATTGTAAATATTATAGGTTTTTTATCTCCTTCCTTAACCAAAAGAGTAGCTCTTGATATTGAATCAAGTAAATCCTGTTTTTTAATATCAAGCTTTGTTTCATAATCGGAAGAAAACATCTGGTCTATATTAAAATATTCTCCTTCTATTATTCTTGAAACAACAACAGTATCATCAAATTCAAATATCACATTATTATCTGTAAAATAAATATTAACATCTTCATCAGCATTACCGGAAATTATTTTACTTAACTCCTTTAATGTTTTACCCGGAATTATAACGTTTATATCTTCATATTCATTTTTAAGTTCTATCTTTCTTACTGAAATTCTGTGGCCATCTAAGGATACAACCTTAAATATATTATTTTTAATTTCGAATAATTCACCTGTCATTAATTTATTAGCTTCATTATCAGAAATAGAAAAAATCGTCTGATTGATAATTTCTTTTAATGAATATTGAGAAATAACAAGCGGATTTTGCTTATCAAGTTCAGGTAAATAAGAAAATTCTTCAGAAGATCTGCCTATAATGTTAAATTTTGATTTCTCACACATTATATGAGTTATATAATCATCATCACTGTTTATAAAAACAACACTATCAGGAAGAGATCTTATTATTTCAGAAAAAATTTTTGCTTCAAGAGCTATCTCTCCTGCAACACTTACAACTCCGTCTATATATGTCTCTATTCCAAGTTCCATATCATTAGCTGTAAGCTTTATACCATTTTCATCTGCAGTTAAAAGTATACATTCAAGAATAGACATTGATGTCTTTGAAGGAATAGCTCTTAATACTGTTTGTATTCCTTTTATTAATTCTGATCTTTTGCATGAAATATCCATAATTAAAACAATCTCCCTTCGAATATAATTTCCGGTTAAAATCATATATATATAATATAAAAAATAATAATAATATTATTAAGGACTGTTTAAATGTTGATAACTATATAAAAGATGCTTTATTGCTTACTTTATTATGTTTATTTTATTGTTAATAAAAGAGTTATAACGTGTTTATAAATTTACATTTATAAACATAACTATCCAATTTTAAATATTTTAAAAATAATACATATAATAATAAGGAAGTTATTTATATATACGTTAATTAGAATTAAGTTTATTTATTATAATATCCAGTGTATTTTTAACTGTATTATCTGTTTCTATAAGATTTTTAAAGGCTTCTTCTCCGTGCATTATTGTTGAATGATCCCTGTTGCCTAAAAGAGCACCTATACCTTTGTAAGTGGAATCTGTTAACGTCCTGCATAAATATATAGTCATATATCTTGGAAGTACCAGTTCCTTATTTCTTTTAGAAGATGAAAGATCTGCCTGTGTTATATTGTAATGATCGCATACAACTCTGATTATATAATCAGGAGTTAATTTAACAGGTGCATTAGGAGATACAATATCCTTAAGAGCATCCTTTGCAAGTTCTATATCTATTTTTTTATTTTCGAGATTTGAAAAGGCTATTAATTTTGTAAGAGCACCTTCAAGTTCTCTTATGTTTGATTTAACGTTATCTGCTATATATTTTATAACGCTATCATCTATATTAATGCCTTCTATTTCCATTTTCTTTTGTAGTATGGCTGTTCTTGTTTCAAAGTCAGGAGTCTGGATATCAGCTATAAGTCCCCATCCGAATCGTGATTTAAATCTTTCCTCAAGAATATCCATATCCTTAGGGGGTTTATCAGATGAAATAACAATTTGTTTTTTCTGTTCATGAAGCTGGTTAAAAGTGTGAAAAAACTCCTCCTGAGTTCTTTCCTTTCCTATTATAAATTGAATATCATCTATAAGAAGAACGTCTATGTTACGGTATTTATCCCTTAATTTTTTCATTGCGTCCTGATTTTTGGAATTATTACCGTTACCTTCTCTTATTGATTCAATTACTTCATTTGTAAATTGTTCTGATGTTACATATAAAACATTGGCTGAAGGATTATTATCTATAATATAATGTCCTATGGAATGCATTAAATGTGTTTTGCCAAGACCTACTCCTCCATATATAAACAGAGGATTATATACTTCTCCCGGAGCATCCGCTGCAGCGACACATGCTGAATGTGCAAATCTGTTATTACTTCCTACTACAAATTTATCAAAAGTATATTTAGGATTTAGATTAGCTCTCTCATAGCCGCTGTTTCTTAACTGAACTTCCTCTTTTGTATTTTTAAATTCATTTATATTTTGTTCTGTAATGAATTTAACATTATATTCTTTATGCATGGCTTCAGATATTGCAACCTTGAAGGGAAGCAGATATCTTCCTGATAAAAATCCAATTGCCTGATCAAGCTCTTTTGGGAGTTTAATAAGAACAGTATTATCAGATATGTCATGTATAACAAGAGGAACAATCCAGGTATTATATGCTATGTCGGAAATAGAATGTTCTATTTTTACTGATTCTTTAATATTTTCCCATTTAGAAAGTAATTCTTCCATTACAAACTCCTCGTCAGAATACCACTACATTATCTTATAACAAAAGCATATCTTTTTCAAACTATATTTAGGTTAACATATTACCATTTCATAATAAAAGTTATCCACAAATTTTATTTTATTTTAAGAATATGTTTTATGCGGTAATTAGATATTTATATGTTTATAAACATCTTTATAAACATATTTTTTTACTATTTTCCACATATTATCCACATTATGTGGATAATGTTATGTTTACTATATTTTTTTTTATCCTTGACAATAAATACTCTATTTAATAGAATGGGAGTGATGTTTTCGCATGACATACGTTATTTTATATTATTTGACTAAATAAAGAAGGAGGTGGCCAAGCTATGAAGATGACATTTCAGCCTAAGAAGAGACAGAGATCAAAGGTTCATGGTTTTAGAAGCAGAATGAGTACTCCCGGTGGAAGAAAAGTATTAAAGTCAAGACGCGCAAAGGGAAGAAAGCAGTTATCTGCATAGACCGCATTTATGTGGTCTATTTTTCTCTGAGGTGGACATTATGATTTTCACGGAGTCTTTAAAAAGTAACAGAGAATTTCAATCAGTATTTAAAAGCGGTAAATCAAAAGCAAATAAATATCTCGTTATGTACATTGCGGAAAATAATTTAAATATTAATCGTTTGGGAATATCGGTCAGTAGAAAGGTCGGTAATTCCGTAGTAAGACATTATATTAAAAGATGTGTTAAAGAAGCATACAGACTACATGAAAATATGTTTAATAGTGGTTTAGACATAGTAGTCATAGCACGTCAGGGTGCAGGTGATATAAAATATCATGAACTTGAAAGTGCATTATTACATTTGGTGAGAATAAATAAGGTTTTTTTGTAATATATAAATATCATGAAAAAGTTATTGCTTTATATGATTCGTTTTTATCAAAAATATATTTCTTGCTTAAAAAGAACAAAATGTCCTTATATCCCATCTTGTTCTCAATACGGCTATGAAGCTATAGAAAAATACGGAGCTTTAAAAGGCTCTTTATTAGCCGTGTGGAGAATTCTCAGGTGTAATCCATTTTCAAAAGGCGGATATGATCCGGTTCCCTGATTGATTATCAGGAGGATTTTAAATTGATCAGTGTGTTTTTGACACAGTATGATGGCAAAATCATAGGTCCGGTAGCTAAATTACTTGGTTATCTTATGACCGGTATTTTTGATGTTCTTGATAAAATAGGAATACCAAATATTGGTCTTGCCATTATCCTGTTTACTCTTATTATTTATCTTCTTCTTACTCCGTTAACAATAAAGCAGCAAAAGTTTTCAAAACTTTCAGCTAAAATGAATCCTGAAATTCAGGCTATTCAGGCGAAGTATAAGAATAAAAAAGATCAAGAGTCAATGGCTAAAATGAATGATGAGACAAAAGCTGTTTATGCTAAGTATGGTGTTTCACCCAGCGGCAGCTGTGTTCAGCTTATTATTCAGATGCCCATTCTTTTTGCCCTTTATCGTGTTATTTATAATTTTCCGGCATATGTTCCGAAGGTAAAGGAATTATTTATACCTTTTGTTTCAAAATTTACCGGTATTTCCGGTTCTGTTGATTTTATTCAGAATACAGAAAATTTTAAAGCTGCTTCGCAGTTTACAAAGCAGTTTACAAACGAACTTTTTATTTCCGGAAATGCAGATTATGTTCAGAATACGTTTATAGATGTATTAAACAGGGCATCTACTTCTGAATGGGCTAATATTTATGCTCAGAATAATTTTCCGAGTCTTAAAGATTTAATTACAAATGCTCAGGGTACAGGAGCATTTGACCTTTTACAGCGTTATAATAATTTTCTTGGTATGAATATAGGTGATTCACCTTCATACATGGTAACGCAGGCATTTTCAACTAAACACTTCGGTCTTTTGATCGCAGGTATCATGGTTCCCCTTCTTGCTGCCGCTACGCAATGGATAAACACAAAGCTTATGCCTCAGCAGGAAAATCAGAATAATCAGGATAATGCGATGGCAGCTTCAATGAAGACAATGAATGTAACAATGCCTCTTATGTCTGCTGTATTTTGTTTTACTCTTCCTGCCGGTATGGGAATTTACTGGATTGCAGGTGCTGTTATAAGATGTGTTCAGCAGGTTATTATCAATAAGCATTTAGATAAAATTGATATTGATGCTTTGATTGAAAAGAATAAAGACAAGGCTGCTAAAAAAATGGAAAAATCTAAAGTAAATGCAGCTATCTTAGCAAATAATGCTAAATTATCAACAAAAGCTATGAGTGGTTATTCTTCTAAATCAGATGAAGAAAAAGAAGAAGCTTTAAGAAAGGCCACGGAATATTACAATAAGGGAGCAAAACCCGGAAGTCTTGCTGCTAAGGCAAATATGGTTAAAGCTTATAATGAAAAGAAAAATCAATAGGAGGTTGTCATGGATTTTGTAGAAGTTACCGGTAAAACGGTAGATGATGCTATTACAGAAGCATGTCGCAGATTTTTAGTTACAAGTGATCGTCTTGAATATGAAGTAATTGATAAAGGTACATCAGGTTTTCTTGGCTTTGCCGCAAAACCCGCATCAATCAAAGCTCGTATTAAAGGTGATGATGCAGATGAAAATGTAAATGCAAAGGCAAAGGAAGAAACTGTTGTTAACAGTGATAATTCGGATGCTGCAGATAAGAAAGTAAATGAAGAAAAGCCTGCAGCAGAGCAAATCACATCTTCTGAAAGTGATGATTTTAATTCAGATAAAGATCCAAAGGAATTCTTAAGCAAGGTTTTTGATGCTATGGGTCTTAAGGTTGATATTAATGTAACAACTGAAGAAAACGAGATGAATATTGATCTTTCAGGTGCTGAAATGGGTGTTCTTATCGGAAAGAGAGGCCAGACACTTGATTCTTTGCAGTATCTTACAAGTCTTGTTGTTAATAAGGGCAATAAGGAATATATAAGGGTAAAGGTTGATACTGAAAATTACAGGCAGAGAAGAAAAGAAACCTTGGAAAATCTTGCTAAGAATCTTGCTTATAAGGTTAAGAGAACAAAGCGTCCTGTTTCTCTTGAACCTATGAATCCTTATGAGAGACGTATTATTCACTCTGCTCTTCAGAATGATAAATTTGTTACTACCCATTCAGAGGGCGAAGAGCCTTACCGTAAGGTTGTTATTACACCTGCAAAATAATTTAGTATTGTTATCGGTATAAGCACTGGCAATTAGTATCAAATTTTATGTTTATCCTATTGTCAGTGCTTTTTAAATTAAAATATTAAATTAAAATATTATGTCTGATTCAACTATTGCTGCAATTGCTACGGGATTATCTCCTTCCGGTGTGGGAATTATAAGGATAAGCGGAGATAAATCACAAGAAATAATTCGTTCTTTATTTCGTCTAAAGAATGGTAATTCACTTGATACTTTTGAAAACCGTAAGATATATTATGGTTTTATTTTTGACGGCAATTTATGTATTGATGAAGTTCTTACATTTTTAATGAAGGCACCGCATTCTTTTACCGGTGAAGATGTTGTTGAGATCCAATGTCATGGTGGAATGCTGATGATGAATAAGATTTTGGGGCTTGTTCTTTCAAAAGGCGCTTTTACTGCAGCTCCGGGTGAATTTACAAAAAGAGCTTTTTTAAACGGACGTATTGATTTATCTGAAGCAGAAGCCGTTATGGATGTTATATCTGCCCAGAGTGAATATGCATTATCCAATTCAGTTAAACATTTAAACGGGCGTTTATTTGATATTATTGATTCCGTTCGCAAATCGATAATTTACGAAATAGCATATATTGAATCGGCTCTTGACGATCCGGAACATTTTGACTTATCTGATTATCCCTCTAAATTAAAGAAGGTTACGGAAAATATAATAGATATTTTATCTTCTTTATCCTCGACATTTAATGATGGAAAAATATTGTCCGAAGGTATTAATACTGTTATTTTAGGTAAACCCAATGTAGGTAAGTCCTCGCTTCTTAATCTTTTATGCGGTACTCAGCGTGCAATAGTAACGGATATTGCCGGTACCACCCGTGACATTCTTTCAGAGAAAATCACTATTGATGGAATCCCATTAAATATTTACGATACTGCCGGTATTCATAATTCTGAAGATTATGTTGAAAAAATAGGAATTGATAAAGCCTTCAGTTATGCAAAAGATGCCGATCTTATTATTATGATAGTTGACGGATCGACTGATATTTCTTCCCAGGATGAGGAAATATTTGATTTTATAAGAAAAAATAATAAGCGTGCTGTAATATTGCTTAATAAAAGTGATCTTGATCAGGTTACTTCTGTTTCACAATTAAGCAGTTATACTGATGAGAAGATTATATTATTTTCTGCTTTATCAGAATTCGGTCTTGATGATTTTAAAAATTATGTAAGGGAAATTTTCTTATCAGGTATTGTTAAGTATAATGATGAGATATTTATTTCAAATGTTCGCCAGAAGGAAGCACTGAATAAAAGTATTGCTTCGTTAAAGCAGGTTATAAACAGTATTGATGGTTCCCTTCCCGAAGATTTTTATACAATTGATCTTACGGATGCTTATGATTATTTAGGTTATATTATAGGTGAGCAGACTTCAGAAGATGTTATTGAAGAAATATTCAGTAAATTTTGTGTAGGAAAATAATATTATGTAAACCTATTTTAAGAGGTGCTATATGTCTTGTTTGGAAGAATATTATGATATTGTAGTCGTTGGCGCAGGTCATGCGGGATGTGAAGCAGCACTTGCTGCTGCAAGGCTTAACCTTGAAACAATAATATTTACTGTTAGTGTCAATTCAATTGCCCTAATGCCATGCAATCCTAATATAGGCGGTTCTTCAAAGGGTCATCTGGTAAGAGAAATAGATGCGCTTGGCGGAGAAATGGGTAAGAATATAGATAAGACATTTATTCAGTCTAAGATGCTTAATGTATCTAAGGGTCCTGCTGTTCATTCGCTTCGTGCCCAGGCAGATAAGGCTGATTATTCTGCAGCAATGCGTCAGACTCTTGAAAATCAGGAGCATCTTACAATCAAGCAGGCCGAGGTAACAGATCTTATTATTGAAGACGGTATAGTTACGGGTGTTAAGATATTCACCGGCGGTATATATCATGCTAAGGCAGTTGTATTATGTACCGGTACTTATTTACGTGCAAGGTGTCTTTGCGGTGAAGCAATTACATATACAGGTCCGAATGGTTTAATGGCAGCCAATCATCTTACGCAGTCTTTAATAGATGCGGGAATTGAAATGTTCAGATTTAAGACAGGTACGCCTGCCCGTATGGATAAGCGCTCGATTGATTTTACTAAAATGGAAGAACAAAAGGGCGATGATGAGGTTGTTCCTTTTTCTTTTTCAACAGATCCTGATACGGTACAAAAGGATCAGGTCAGCTGTTATCTTACATATACTAATGCTAAAACTCATGAAATCATAAAGGCCAACCTTGACCGATCGCCTTTATACGCAGGAGTTATAGAGGGAACAGGTCCCAGATATTGTCCTTCGATAGAAGATAAGGTTGTTCGCTTTGCAGATAAAGAAAGACATCAGATATTTGTAGAGCCGGAAGGTCTTCATACTAATGAAATGTATATTGCCGGTATGTCATCTTCACTTCCTGAGGATGTTCAGCTGGCTATGTACAGAACAGTTCCAGGACTTGAAAATTGTAAAATCGTTCGTAATGCTTATGCTATCGAATACGATTGTATTAATCCGATGCAGCTTAATCCTTCATTGGAATTTAAAAAAATTAAGAATTTATTTGCCGGAGGACAGTTTAACGGCAGTTCAGGTTATGAAGAGGCTGCGGCACAGGGATTTGTTGCAGGTGTAAATGCTGCCATGTCTGTATTAAATAGGGATTATCTTATTATTGACAGGTCCGAAGGTTATATAGGTGTATTAATAGATGATCTTGTTACAAAAGAAACTCATGAACCATATAGAATGATGACTTCACGAAGCGAATACAGATTATTGCTTCGTCAGGATAATGCTGATTTGAGACTTCGTAAAAAGGGTTATGAAATTGGTCTTATAACTCAGGATGAATATGATGCACTTTGTCTTAAGCAAAAGCAGATAGATGAAGAAATTGACAGATTAAAATCAACATATGTCGGTTGCTCTGATCCTGTTCAGAAATTTCTTGAAGATATCGGAAGTACTGTTTTAAAATCCGGTATATTGTTAAGTGATTTAATATGTCGTCCTGAACTTGATTATTTTAAAATAGCTCCTATAGATAAGGGAAGACCTTCTCTTTCTAAAGAGGTATGTGAACAGGTTAATATTAATATTAAATATGAAGGTTATATTCAAAAGCAGCTTAAGCAGGTAGAATCTTTTAAAAAGTTAGAACAAAAGAAAATACCTGAAAATATTGATTATAAGGCTATAAAAGGTCTTCGGCTTGAAGCTGCGCAGAAGCTTGAAATGTTTAAGCCTGTTTCAATAGGTATGGCTTCAAGAATATCTGGTGTATCACCTGCAGATGTATCTGTATTATTGGTATATCTTAATCATTAATTATTTTTGCTTGATAAGATATTTGTTTAGTAATTTGTTCAGTAGGTATTTGTTTAGTAGAGCATATGGATAAATTTATTTCTTTACGTGATGAATTGAATAAATGGAATATTCCAATCGATGATGAAAGTATAGATGCATTTGAAACCTATTTTGATTTATTGATTTCATGGAATGATAAAATAAATCTTACCGCTATTACTGATGAAAACGGTGTGCTGTATAAACATTTTCTTGACAGCTTATCTCTTATGAAATATACAGATCTTGCCGGAATGAAAATTTTGGATGTAGGAACAGGTGCCGGTTTTCCGGGAATTCCTTTGGCTATTATGAATCCTGATGCAGAATTTGTTTTGCTGGATTCGCTTAACAAAAGAATAACTTATCTGAATGAAGTTATTAATTCTTTGGGATTAACCAATGTTAAGTGCTTTCATGGACGTGCAGAGGATTTTGCTTATAAAAAAGATTTTCGGGAAAGTTTTGATATTGTTGTATCAAGAGCAGTTGCTAATTTATCTACTTTAAGTGAATATTGTATTCCTTTTGTTAAAAAGGGTGGAAAATTTATTTCTTATAAATCTGAAAAAAGCGATGAAGAAATAAAATCTGCTTTGAAAGCAATATCAATATTAGGCGGTAAGAAATTCGAGATTTTTAATTATGATCTTAATTATGATGATACAGTCCATCGTCTTGTTATAGTCGATAAGGTGAAGAAAACAGGAAGACATTATCCACGCAAAGCAGGTACGCCTTCTAAATCACCTCTTTAGATATTAAACTGCTATATGGTGTTTTTGTAAAAGGAGACATTATAGGATGAATAATAATATTTACACGATAAGAGAAATAATTGAAGAACTGTATGATGAGTTTTTGAAGGAAAGAATCAGACTTAATGATATTTGCGATGCAAATATCGTAAAGATTGATGAAATAGATCATAAGATTGTAACACTGCGCAAAAATGAAGATGTGGATTTCAGGGTTTTTTCTCCGAGAAATGTTTCACCGGTTAATTCTGAAAAGATTGTTGAGCTCGAAAAGGAAAAGGATGAGTTAGAGCGTGAATCCAAGAATTCCGCAAAACAGCTTAAATATTATTCTGAACGAACAGATAAATTGGATAAGGTTTTATTGCTTCTTAATGATTTAATGGAAATTTCTGTGAATAAAACATTAGATAGTGATACGACAATTACTGATGATTCCGATTCAAATAACAATAACGAAGGTGATGTATTTGATGAATTATTCCCTGCATATAAAAAAACAGACATAAACAGTTCGGATATTTTAAAAGCAGAAAGTGAACAAGTTATTACAAGTAATGAAACAGATATTAATAATGATAATGATGATAATGATGAGATAAATTCGGCAGTAGAAAAAGATCCGGTTGCAAATTTTGTTTCTAAGAATTCATTGGCAAGAATTATTCATAAGGCAGAATTTACTGAGAAGATAATGGCCAATGATTCTATACGAGCACGACTTGAGCTTAAAGAAATTATAAAACAGCTGAATGAGCTACTTTAATAAATGTTTCACGTGAAACATTTGTCACAAAATAACAACTACACAATATGATGTTTCACGTGAAACATCATATGTCAATATATTGAAAACAAAAACGTGAAACAAAAATAATCAAGAATATCTATAAGTGAAACAGCAAATCTTTATTGACCGAAATATATCATTATGAGATAATCATAACACTGACCAAAAGAGAGGAATATTATGGGAAAAATAATTGCAATAGCTAATCAAAAAGGCGGTGTTGGTAAGACAACGACAACGATTAATCTTTCAGCTGCTTTAGCAAAGAAAGGTAAAAAAATACTTGTAATTGATTGCGATCCTCAGGGAAATGCAACCAGTGGATTTGGAATCAACAAAAATGAATTAGACAATACGATATATGAACTTTTACTCGGTGATTGTACAATTAACGAATGTCTGATTAAAAATGTACTTGATAATCTATCAATTATTCCGGCTAATGTTAATTTAGCTGCAGCAGAGATAGAAATACTAGATGTTGATAAAAAAGAATATATTCTCAAAAAGGAATTGGATTGGATTGCAGAAGATTATGATTATATCTTTATTGATTGTCCGCCTTCATTATCAATGCTTACAATTAATGCCATGACTACGGCCAATACTGTATTAGTGCCTATACAGTGTGAATATTATGCGCTTGAAGGTTTGAGTCAGTTAATCAGCACAATCAATCTTGTAAGAGAAAGATTAAACAGTAAGTTGGATATAGAAGGAGTTGTATTTACAATGTATGATTCACGCACCAACTTATCTGCACAGGTTGTGGAAAACGTTAAGAGTAATCTTAAGCAGTTTGTTTTTAATACTTTGATTCCCAGAAATGTAAGATTGGCGGAAGCTCCTTCCTATGGAACACCTATTACAGAATATGATGCGAAATCTGTCGGTGCTGAAAGTTATATGAATCTTGCAGATGAATTAATAGCCAAGGGAAGCTTAGAAAAGTAGCGAAGCGGAATGCGAGTGTTCGCTTTACTTAATATTGGTTAACATAACAAGGAGAAAAGAATGGCTGCAAAAAAAGGATTAGGAAAAGGACTTGATGCATTAATTCCAAAAGGAGTGGTGGATACTAACAATGATGTTATGGATGAAAAGGCCGCCGCACCGGATAAATATGTTAAAATCAGCAAGGTTGAACCAAATAGGGATCAGCCGAGAAAAAATTTTGATGAGGATGCTCTTCAGAATTTAGCAGATTCAATTAAGCAGTTTGGTGTAATATCTCCCATCCTTGTCCAGGACAGGAAGGACTATTATCAGATAATTGCCGGAGAGAGAAGATGGAGAGCGGCAATGATGGCCGGTCTTAAGGAAGTACCTGTTATTATCCGCAATTATACAGAACAGGAAATAGAAGAAATCTCTCTTATTGAAAATATACAAAGAGAAGATTTAAATCCCATAGAAGAGGCTCAGGCTTACAAGAGATTAATGGAGAAGTTTAAGCTTAAACAGGATGAGCTTGCCGAAAGAGTATCCAAAAGCAGGACAGCGGTAACCAATTCAATGCGTTTATTGAAGCTTACTGAAAAGGTTCAAGAAATGCTTATCGAAGAAATGATATCTTCAGGTCATGCAAGAGCACTTCTTGCAGTCGAGGATCCTGAGCAGCAGTATGTTCTCGCACAGAAAGCATTTGATGAAAGTCTGTCGGTAAGAGATATTGAAAAGCTTGTAAAGAATTTAAATAAACCCAAGATTGAAAAGAAGAAAGCTGAAAAGCAAAGTGCTCTTTATCACGAGATAGAAGAAAAGCTTAAGAGTGCCCTTGGTACAAAGGTTATAATCACGGCAAAGGATAATCAGAAGGGTAAGCTTGAAATAGAATACTATTCAATGGATGATCTTCAAAAAATAATGGATTTATTAATGGCAGAAGGAGAATAGTACTATTATGGAAAGCAGATTATTTAATGCAATGGGAATAGAGCCGGATCCGGCGGTATTGTTTATCATTCTTGCAATTATAGTTATTGGACTTATAATAGCTCTTATATTTTTATACGGTAAGTACAATGCATTGAATTTAAGCTATCAGATGTTTATGAAGGGCCGCAAAGCAGAAAGCCTTGAGGAGCAGATAGCTGCCTTATTTAATGATATAGATTATCTTAAGGTATCAACGGAAAAAAATCGCAAAGATATCAAAAAGATGATTGAAAATTTAAGAGAATGTTATCAAAGAGTAGGTATTGTTAAATACGACGCATTTAAGGAAATGGGCGGCAAATTATCCTTTAGTGTAGCATTGCTTAATGATAATGAGACAGGTTTTATCATTAATTCAGTTCATTCAAGTGATGGCTGCTATGTGTATACAAAAGAAATAATTGAAGGTGAATGCGCAATTTCTCTTGGTGAAGAGGAAAAGAAAGCATTAATGCTTGCTCTACAGGATGAGCCTTTTATTTACGATTGAGTTAAACGCTCAAAGAGTAATGGTTATTCAGCAGTTATTATGACAATGAGGCAGATATGAAAACAGTATCCGTACAACTCTTAACAGGCGGCGAGTATTTGGCAAAGCCCGTAAAACTGAAAGACAATCAGACACTGTACTACGAAGGTACTTGTTTATATATGAAGCATATAGAAACGCTTGTTGCAGCAGGTGTCTATGAAGTATGTATTTTCGAGCCGAGTGTTTTGACACCGCGAGAGAAAGTAATCATTAAAAGACAGCTCCAGAGTGATTGTTCCGATAAAGTCAAGAATATAATGGAAAGTCATGTTAATCAGAATCAGGAGGGGCTTGAAGAAATTGCCGAAGCAGCTCAGGATATAATTGATGATATATTCAATCGCGATGAAGTAGTCGACAGGGTGTATGATATTAAAGAGCGAAGCTGTGATTTATATGACCATTCAGTTACGGTGGCGGCTTTATCGATCCTGACGGCACTTAAAATGAATCTGTCACCGTGGGAAGTTACCGATATAGGAATAGGTTCCCTAATGCATGATATGGGATTAAGATATCTGACTATCAGTTACAAAGATGCTGATATGGATGATTTTTCTCCGGAAGCTGTATTTGAATATAAAAAGCACACATTATACGGGTTTTCTTCAGTAGAAAAAGAAAGCTGGATGAGTGTCGAAGCAAAGAATATTATTTTATTTCATCACGAAAAGATTAACGGAACAGGTTATCCCTTTAAACAAAAAGCGACTTCACTTCCCGTCAGAATAGTTGCCATTGTGGATGCTTTTGATGACATTATGTGCGGTATCGGATGCAGGAAGGGAAATGTAAGAGATGCCCTTGAATATATTAAGTCCAATCGGGATATATATTTTGATGGTCGTATAGTTGATTATTTTCTTGATCTTATAGCGGCTTATCCGGCAGGAACACTGGTTATAACAAATAAAGGCGATGAAGCAGTAGTTATTGAGCAGAATGAGCATTTTACCGACAGGCCGAAAATCAGACTTATTCAGGACTGGTATGGCAAGCCCTATGAGGAAGAAATAATAATCAATCTTGTTGATGATATGACTACACATATTGAAAGTGTAAAAAGTGATTAATAAAGAGGTGTATTTTGCATCAATATTTAAGAGCTGTTGGTTTCAGTAAAATAAAGACAAAAAAAGAATTAAAGGATTTGATGAATGATCTTATCTTTAATTCAAATGAAAAAGATTACATCGAAACAGACAGAGACAGCATTTTAATTGAATACAGTAAAAATTATTCTCCTTCGTCAGGATTAACAATAAGAGGAGAATATGACAAAGAGCAGGATCTTACCATGGATTTTTATTTTCCATATGTACGACCTCATCAGATAAGTACACAGGAAGCAGTAAGTGTTGAGAGGCATGCCCAAAATGAATCCTTCGCAGGTGTATGTGAGGATTACAGAGTCGGGGTTACTTTGATTTTTTATGTCCAGAACGGAATGAAAATGATGAAGAAAATCACGGAAAGTGATTTATCGGCGCCGAGAACGAGCGTAGGCTTATCCGCATTATCAATAAACGGCATAGTTATGCTTCCCATCATGAAAGATGAAGGTGATAAAAATCAGATAAAAAAAGCCGCAAACGACAGGAATAAGCAGATTGTTGCTGCAAAAGCAGGTGATGAAGAGGCAATAGAAAAGCTCACTCTTGAAGATATAGATACGTACAATGTATTATCAAAGCGTATTCTTACGGATGATGTATTTACACTTGTTGATTCATTTCTTATGCCTTACGGAGTTGAATGCGATCAATATTCTGTATTAGGTGAGATAGAAGAGGTTACTTTAGAGAAAAATTATCTCACAGAAGAAGAATTATATGTAATGACCATAAACTGCAATAATTTGCCGATTACATTATGTATCAATAAAGCTGATTTGCTGGGCGAACCTTTAGTCGGAAGAAGATTTAAAGGAGATATATGGCTTTCGGGGGTGATAAACTCTTAAAAGTATGATATAATGGTCGAGGTTTTTAAGTTCCCTTAGTTAAATGGATATAACAAGCGCCTCCTAAGCACTAGTTGAGGGTTCGATTCCCCCAGGGAACGTCACAAAGATAATTATTTATATTTATTACCATAGGTTGAGGGGCCTTAGGTGGTAATGAGGTTTGGAATTGAGAAAAGGGGCAGATTCTAACCAATTTTACAGGATTTTATTAAAGAGCAGTATTATCACCATGCTGCTCTTCTTTTCTTTACCCGCATCAGTATATGCCGTAGATACAGTTCCCACAGAAGAATTTGCCGCAGAGTATGAACAGCATAAGATGTTGCCTGTTCTTACCAATGATATTGCCAACTGGCCTGAAGGACCGAGAATCGGTGCGCAGGCTGCTATTGTAATGGAAGTAGATACCGGAGCAATTTTGTATAATAAAAATGTTGATGAGAAATTATATCCGGCATCAATAACGAAGCTTATGACAGCATTGCTTGTTATGGAGAACTGCAATTTAAGCGATGTTGTGACTTTCTCAGACACAGCAATATCAAATACTGAATGGGGAAGCAGCCGTATAGGAATTCAGGCAGGGGAAGAGCTGACAGTCGAGCAGTGCCTTTATGGATTGCTGCTTGGTTCCGCAAATGAAGTAGCCTACGGACTTGCGGAGCATGTTGGAGGAGATCTTGAAAATTTTGTTTCAATGATGAATGAAAAGGCTGCCGAAATAGGCTGCACCAATACGCATTTTGTTAATGCCAGCGGTCTTCCTGATGATAATCATTATGTAAGCGCCCATGATATGGCTTTAATTGCCAGAGAATTTTTCAAAAATGAAACCTTATCACTTATTTCAGGAACTTATACGTATACGATTCCGGCAACGAATAAGGTAAATGAAGAGAGACCGCTTGATAATCATCATAAAATGGTGACCGGTAAAAAATACGCTTATGATGGCATCGTAGGCGGCAAAACAGGTTTTACTTCCGTTGCGAGGCAGACTCTTGTTACCTGTGCACAGAGAAATGGTATGCGGCTTATATGTGTGGTGATGAAGGATGAAAGCCCCAATCAGTTTCTTGATTCTACAGATTTATTGGATTACGGTTTTAATAATTTTCAAAAGATTCCGATTGCGGAGCATGAAACAAGATATGATCTTAACAGTAAGACCTTTTTTAATACAAACCTTGATGTAATGGGAAGTTCTAAATCAATACTATCACTTAATAAAGCAGGATATATCATTATTCCCAAAACCATGGAATTTGAAGAGGCGGATGTAAATATTGAGTATCTTGATAATGATACTGAGGCAATTGCCAAGCTTATATATTCCGTGGGAGGTAATTATGTAGGTTCTACAACCATAGATTATGCGGATAATTTGGGAGGAACCTTTGAATTTGCAAGGATACTTACTGATGAAACGGATAAAGAACCCGAGAAGCTTGTTCCTAATAAAGAGACAATATTTATCAGCGTAAAATATGTTGTACTTTCGGTGCTGAAGGTACTGGGAATATTACTTGGTGTAATCATAATAACAACCGTAATATACCGGTTTATAATCTCATCAAAAAGACAATCACAGCTTGACAGGAAGAGATACCGCAAGAGAAGTGAAAACACATCAGGCAACCGGCGTGCATACAGGAAGCGAAGCGAGAATAAGAAGCGGAAGAATCAAATCACTGATAATAAAAAGACGGGAAAATCCATATATCAGGAAATGATGCAGCGTTCGGAACAAATGGCCAATTCGTATCTTGATGAAGAGGACGAATTTGGTTTTGAAGAAGATTACAGAAACTATGAAAGTCATGAATTCGATATGTTTGAAGATGATAACAGACCTTTATGGTAAATAATGAATT
>R03__coassemble_370_pt1 | contig 26781 bp, 25 predicted proteins | sample R03__metabat2_low_PE_060 | metagenome-assembled genome bin R03
GTACTTGCTGAAAAAATGACAAACTGTTAAAATATTAAGGACTTTATGCTTTTGGAGACATAAATACATGAAATATCTGATTTTGGGTGCAGGTCCCGCAGGACTTACGATAGCCAATAAATTAATGCAGATGGGCCAGAGCGATCTGCTTGTTCTTGAAAAAGAGAGCGAAGCCGGTGGATTATGCCGCAGTAAGGATGTTGACGGAAGACCTCTTGATATAGGAGGAGGTCATTTTCTTGATGTAAGAGATCCTAAAGTTCTTGATTTTCTATTTCCTTTTCTTCCAATGGAGAATTGGGACAGATATGAAAGGGATTCCCAAATAGAAGTTAACGGCTGCGTGATAAACAGCCCTATTGAGGCCAATATCTGGCAAATGCCGATAAAGGACCAGGTTGAGTATTTAAAGGCAATTGCAATTGCGGGATGCAATCTCGGACTTAATATGCCGGAAAAATTTGTGGACTGGATATACTGGAAGCTTGGAAATAAAATTGCCGATGATTATATGATTCCGTATAATCAGAAAATGTTCGGTGAGGATCTGAATATTTTAGGTACATATTGGCTTAATAAGCTTCCGAATGTTTCTTTTGATGAGACACTGATAAGCTGCTTAGAGCATAAGGCTTATGGTACCCAGCCGGGGCATGCTCAGTTTTATTATCCGAAGGAATACGGATACGGTGAAATATGGCTTCGCATGGCCAAGGCTTTAGGTGATAAGATTCATTATGATGAACCGGTCTATTCGATTGATTATGATAACAAAACGGTAAACGGTAAATATAAAGCAGATGTGATTATTACAACAATTCCCTGGAAGGATGTTAAGGAACATACAGGGATGCCTGCTGATATAAAGGATATCCTTGATACTCTTAAATACAGCTCCGTAGTTATTGAATACCACCCGGAGGAGCTTGACACAAAAGCTCAATGGATATATTATCCCAATCCGGAGCTTTCTTATCACAGAATACTTGTAAGACATAATTTCTGCCCTTCTTCTAAGGGTTACTGGACAGAAACAAATCTTACGAGATTTAATGAAGAAGAGCATAAAGGCAATACTTATTTTATTAATGATTATGCATATCCTCTTAATACCATTGGCAAGCAGGAAGCAATGGAAGAGCTGCTCGTATGGGCAAAGAGTAAGAATGTTTACGGACTCGGGCGCTGGGGCGAATGGCAGCATTACAATTCTGATGTTGTTGTAAGAAGAGCCCTTAATATGGCAGAGAAATTGTAGCAGTATAATAAACTTTATTGCGGTTATAGAGATTATTCACAGGCGAATTTTTAAGTATGCCTGCGAATGTGGGGTATATAGATGAATAAAATAAAAGGATACTTTTCTGAAGAGATAAACAGGTACAGGTTTATTTCTCTTGTCATATTTGTATTGATCATCACGGCTCTTGCATGGCAGAGTGATGATGCATATCATGCCTATATCATGGCAAGAAACCTTGTTGAAGGAAACGGTTTTGTCTATAACATAGGGGAGAGGGCAACGGCCTCCTCCTGCCCTTTGTTTACCCTTGTAATTGCGGGCGGTTATTTTCTTTTAAGAAATATGTTTATTTCTTCGCTTATTATCTGCATTGCTTTTTCAACTGCCGCATATGCAATAATAACAAAGCATTTTTGCAAGAATAAAAATCAGATAATACTCTCATTTATCATACTTGTAGGTTCTGTAAGCTTTATAAGCTATACAACTGCAGGACTTGAAAACTGCATGCTCTTTTTCTTGGCAGCACTTTTTATGGTTACATATTTTGAAAATGAAACCTTTGATTTTAAGAGGCTTTTGATAATTGCCCTTTTGATTTCGCTGATAGCCATGACAAGAATGGATGCAGTATTGATTTTTGCCCCGATGGCAGTTTATGTATATCTCGTAAAAAGAGAAGGAGTCAGCTTTATAAAGGCTGTGGGAACGGGGATTTTGGGACTTCTCCCCTTTATATTATGGGAATTATTTGCGACCTTTTATTTTGGATTTCCTTTTCCGAATACCGCATATGCAAAGCTGGGAACAAATTTCCCGCTTAAGGAATATATAATAAGAGGGCTTCAGTATTATTTTAATGCTCTGCTTTGTGATCCGATAATCCTGCTTGTTCCCGTATGTTCTTTTGCAGCGGTTTTAATAGTAAAAAAAGCAAAATATTTCTGGCCCATGGCGGGAGTTGTGCTGTATGGTGTATATCTTCTTTATATCGGCGGCGATTTTATGATGGGAAGACATTTTACGGTTATGTTCTTCGTATCATTAACGGTATATCTTGTCATGCGCAACAGGGAGGCAGTGCTTAATCATCCGGGAATCTGTTTTGAGAAGGTATTTACTGTACTTGTATCGGCAGCTCTGTTATTTACATATACAATGACGCCTGTTACATCGCAGTTTCAGTTTGGTGCTAAATTCACGTCCCCGATATCCGATGAAAGGGCAGGCTATTTTAAATACACGAGTCTTATTGACAATGCCATTTCAATGATAACCGTGGGAGATATGTGCATAAGGCAGGCCTGGAATGAGCAGGGAATGATGGAGCTTGAAAGTGGTGATTATCCCGGCGGAGTACTTGATAACGCTCCGGGAATATCGGTGTATTACTATCCTGAATTATATTTGGTTGATAAGTATGCTCTTGCTGACCCTTTTCTTACAAAGCTCCCCGCAGTAATGGAGGATAATTGGCGAATCGGTCATATGTACAGGGACATTCCCGAGGGATATTCTGATTCGCTTCTTCAGGATCAGAATCTTATTAAGGATGAAAATTTATCGGAATATCTTGATATTATAAGGCTTATAACACGAGGCGATTTATTCGATAAGAACAGGATACAGGCAATAATAGATATTAATTTGGGAAAATATGATTATTTGCTTGATAATTATAAAGCAGGCCTTGATGAACATAACAGACAGGTTGTTAAGGAGCAGTAATGGGGAAAATATTCTATATAATAGGTAAAAGTGCGACCGGTAAGGATACCATATATGAGAATATCTGTGAGGATAAGACTTTAAATTTAAATCGTATAGTGATGTATACAACACGGCCTATAAGGGAGGGTGAGATAGACGGAGTCACCTATCACTTTGTTGATGAAGACGGATATCTTGCCATTAAGGAAAAGGGCCTGATAATAGAAGAGAAAAGCTACAGCACAATGCATGGACTTTGGAGATATTTTACGGTAAGCGATGACCAGATAGAGCTTGATGATAAATCCTACATCATGACGGGAGTGCTTAAATCCTTTGTCTCCATAAGAGATTTTTTCGGTAAGGATAAGGTTGTGCCTGTCTATATAGAAATAGATGACGGCATAAGGCTTGAAAGAGCCCTTAAAAGAGAGCTTAAAAGCGAAAATCGTAAATTTAATGAAATGTGCAGAAGATTCCTGGCGGATTCAGAAGATTTTGCCGAAGAGAAAATCAAAGAAGCCGGAATCGTAAAGAGATTTGAGAATATCGATCTTGAAGAATGCATAAAGGAAGTAAAAGCCTATATTGCTGCCAATATGTAATGATATGAGTGTCAGAAGTAAAATTGTGAGAATTGCTACGCAGGAAAAATCATGGACATTAAGATCAATCAGGTAAATCAAATAGCCGGCACCAACGAGACTCAGCCTGCAAATGCGCCAACGGATGAGGCTTTTAGATTTACGCTTATGAGCGCAATTGAAGAAGAAGGTCTTCAGGCTCGTCTTACGACGATGTTTGAAGAAATAACCATGCAGGGCAAGAAGATATCAAAGCATATGGATGTTAAGGATATGAAGAAATATCGCGCTTTGGTAAAGGATTTTGTTAATGAAATAGTAAACAGAAGTCATAAATTCTCGAGAGAAAATTTTCTTGACAGACGAGGGCGGCACAGAGTTTACGGCATAATAAGACTTATAGATAAAAATCTTGATGATCTGGCTCAGGAGCTTATGAAGGAAGAAAAAGACAACTTATCAATTTTAGGCAAGGTCGGAGAGATAAGAGGATTGCTGTTGGATATTCTTACATGATATTAAGGAGCGAATATGCCCAATATTTCAGAGATAATAGGACAGGAACATATAAAAGAACATATAAAACGCAGTATTAAAACCGGAAAAATATCACATGCCTATATGATAAGCGGTGAAGTGGCAGCCGGTAAGGAATTTATTGCCAATGCTTTTGCAAATGCGCTGGTATGTGAGAACTTATCAGAAGAATGCGAAGCCTGCAGGCAGTGCCATTCCTGTAAGCAGGCAATATCCAAGAATAATCCGGATATTATTACAGTTACGCATCAAAAGCCCAATACGGTTTCCGTTGATGATATAAGGGAACAGATAGTTTCCGATGTGAGCATTAAACCCTATAACAGTAAATGGAAAATATATATATTAAATGAAGCTGAGAAGATGACGCCTCAGGCGCAGAATGCACTTTTAAAAACTTTAGAAGAGCCTCCGGAATATGCGGTGATCATGCTTCTTACGGCTAATGTGCAGATGATGCTTCCGACGATAATATCAAGATGCATCCCGCTTGATTTAAGACCTGTTGAAGATAAGATAATGCGGCAGTATCTTATGAAGGAAGTAAAGGTACCGGACTATCAGGCGGATATATGCATTGCCTTTGCAAGGGGGAATGTGGGGAAGGCCAAAGCACTTGCCGTAAGTGAAGAATTTGATGAAATAAAAAACGAATCCTTAAGAGTACTTAAGCATATCAATAATATGGAAGTTTCGGATATAATTCTTACGCTTAAGAAGCTTAATGAATATAAACTGTCCATAGATGATTTTCTCGATATTATGATGGTCTGGTATCGGGATGTGCTTATGTACAAGGCCACAATGGATGAGGGTGCACTTGTATTTAAGGAAGAAGGAGAATACATACGAAGAAGAGCGCAGGCAAGTGCGTATGACGGAATAGAGGATATTATCACGGCAATAGAGAAGACAAAGGTGCGACTTAAAGCCAATGTTAATTTTGAATTGGCAATGGAACTTTTGCTTCTTACTATAAAGGAGAATTAGTATGGTAAAAGTAATAGGAGTAAGGTTTAGAACAGCCGGTAAGGTATATTATTTCGGACCGAAGGATATTGAATTTAAAAGAAGTGACCATGTTATCGTGGAAACAGCCCGCGGAGTCGAATTCGGGACGGTCGTTCTGCCAAACATGGAAGTTGAGGACGATCAGGTAGTGCAGCCCCTTAAAAATGTAATAAGGAAAGCAACTCCTGATGATGAAGAAAGAGAAAAGCGCAATCGAGAGAAGGAAAAGGATGCATATAAGATCTGTCTTGAGAAAATCATGAAGCATGGTCTTGAGATGAAGCTTATCAATGCGGAATATACCTTTGACAATAATAAGGTTCTTTTTTACTTTACTGCAGACGGAAGAGTTGATTTTAGAGAGCTTGTAAAGGATCTGGCCTCTGTTTTTCGTACCAGAATAGAACTTCGGCAGGTTGGTGTAAGGGACGAGACTAAGATTTTAGGCGGTATGGGAATCTGCGGCAGACCTCTTTGCTGCCACACATATTTGTCTGATTTTATACCTGTTTCGATAAAAATGGCAAAGGAGCAGAACTTGTCGCTTAATCCGACTAAGATTTCGGGAATCTGCGGCAGACTTATGTGCTGTCTTAAAAATGAAGCGGATACCTATGAATATCTAAACCGGAATCTTCCGAATATTGGAGAATTTGTAACAGCCTCTGACGGGCTTAAGGGCGAAGTAAAAGAAATAAATGTATTAAAGCAGACAGTTAAGATTTTAGTGGAAGTAGATGACGAGAAGGAAATGCATGAATATCCCGTCAGTGAATTAAAATTCAAACCTCGCCACAGAAAAGAAAATAAGGATTTTAAGGATAAAGACAGAAAGCACGGTAAAAGAGGAAAAGGGAATTTTAATGATGCAAAGGCTTCTTTTGACGAAAATGAAGAGGATGCGGAACTTAAAGAGCTTGAAATGCTTGAAATGAAGGATGGAAAATCAAAAATAGATGATTGAGCTTAAAGACGGCGAAAGAATTGATGACCTTCAAAGGTGCGGATATAAGATTATTCAGAACACGGAGAAATTCTGTTTCGGGATGGATGCAGTTTTATTATCGGGCTTTTGCAGGGTAAATGCCGATGAGAAGGTTATTGATTTAGGAACCGGAACGGGGATACTTCCAATACTTTTATCTGCTAAAACAAAGGGAAGCCATTTTACGGGACTTGAGATTCAAAAAGAAAGTGCTGATATGGCCGAGCGCTCCGTAAAACTTAATGATCTTTGCGATAAGATATCCATAATTACCGGAGATATAAAGACGGTTGCGGATGATTTTGGCACAGGAAGCTTTGACGTAGTGGTATCAAATCCGCCATATATGATTGATAATCATGGGATTAAAAATCCGGATGGTCCTAAGGCGATAGCAAGACATGAAATAAAATGTGATTTTGAGGATATTGCAAAAGCAGCAAAGCATCTTCTTAAAGCGCAGGGTAGGCTGTATCTGGTCCACAGGCCGTTTAGGCTGGTTGAATTATTCGAAACGCTCACGAAGTATGGGCTTGAACCAAAAAGAATGAAATTTGTACATCCCTATATAGATCATGAGCCGAACATGGTCCTTATAGAAGCATATAGGGGAGGAAAGAGAAGGATTACAGTGGAAAAGCCGCTTATTGTATATGAAAGCGAGCATAAGTATACGCAGGAGATATACGATATCTATGGATATTAATAAGCCGGGAATGCTCTTTTTATGCGCAACCCCCATTGGAAATTTATCTGATATCAGCAAAAGGGTGCTTGATACCCTTGAGGGTGCTGATATAATTGCCGCGGAGGATACCCGTAATTCAATAAAACTTCTTAATCATTTTGATATTCATACCAAAATGACAAGCTATCATGAATATAATAAATATGATAAGGCCGACGAACTTATTGCTCTTATGCGCAGCGGTCAGAATGTAGCGCTTATCACTGATGCGGGAACGCCGGGAATATCAGATCCCGGGCAGGTACTTGTAAAAAAATGTCACGAAGAGGGAATAAGGGTAACATCTCTTCCGGGGGCATGTGCGCTGATTACTGCTCTTACGATGTCAGGGATTGATACGAGAAGATTTGTATTTGAGGGCTTTTTGCCGCCTGACAAAAAGGAGCGCGAAGAAGTAAAGCAATCCTTAAGGGATGAAGTAAGGACAATAATAATATACGAAGCACCGCATCACCTAAAAAAGACGATCGACGAATTGTCAGATGCTTTCGGGGAAGACCGAAGAGCGGCATTTTGCAGGGAACTGACGAAAAAATTCGAAGAAGTTGTGCATATGACTTTCGGCGAAGCAAAGGAATATTATAAGGAAAGGGAGCCAAAAGGTGAATATGTAATAGTAATCGAAGGAGAAGAGAAGCAAAAAGCCAAAGATAAAGACATGGATTTTTGGAAGGAGTTTACTGTTGCACAGCATATGGATTATTACGAGAAGCTCGGATATGATAATAAAGAAGCCATGAAGCTTACGGCAAAGGACAGGGGAGTTTCCAAAAGAGATATATATAAGGAAATAATCGATAATAAATAATTTTAAGAAATAATAAAAAATAAGATAAACAGCAGAAGGAAGGAATGAAAATGGAATCAAAAGGAAAGTATTATATTACAACAGCTATTGCTTATACTTCGGGAAAGCCTCATATAGGCAACAGCTATGAGATTGTTATGGCAGATGCCATAGCAAGATTCAAAAGACTTGAAGGGTATGACGTATTTCTGCAGACGGGAACGGATGAGCATGGTCAGAAGATAGAAGAAAAGGCTAAGGCAGCAGGCGTTACCCCCAAGGAATTTGTTGATGATGTAGCAGGTACGATACGGGGAATCTGCGATAATCTGAATGCGTCTTATGATCATTTCATAAGGACAACGGATGAATATCATGAAAAGCAGATTCAGAAGATCTTCAAAAAGATGTATGAAAAGGGTGACATATATAAAGGTCATTACGAGGGAATGTATTGTACTCCCTGTGAATCCTTCTGGACAGAATCACAGCTTGTTGATGGAAAATGCCCGGATTGCGGCAGGGAGGTAAAGCCTGCAAAGGAAGAGGCTTATTTCTTTAAGATGAGTAAGTATGCGGATAAGCTTATCGAGCATATAAATACCCATCCGGAATTTATTCAGCCCGTTTCTCGCAAAAATGAGATGATGAATAATTTCCTTCTTCCCGGTCTTCAGGACTTATGCGTATCGAGAACCTCTTTTAAATGGGGTATTCCCGTTGATTTTGACGATAAGCATGTTGTTTACGTATGGCTGGATGCATTGTCAAATTATATTACCGGAATAGGTTTTGATGCAGAAGGCGAATCTTCAGAACAATATAATAAATTGTGGCCGGCAGATCTTCATCTTATCGGAAAGGATATTATAAGATTCCATACTATTTACTGGCCCATATTCCTTATGTCACTTGATCAGCCGCTTCCTAAGCAGGTATTCGGACACCCCTGGCTCTTACAGGGTGGTGAAAAGATGAGTAAGTCAAGGGGAAATGTAATATATGCGGACGATCTTATTAAAGTATTCGGGGTTGATGCCACAAGATATTATGTTCTTCATGAAATGCCTTATGACAATGACGGAACCATTACCTGGGAACTTCTTACAGAAAGATATAATTCCGACCTTGCAAATATTCTCGGTAATCTGGTAAACAGAACCATTTCCATGAGCAATAAGTATTTTGGAGGTTTTGTATCTAAGACAGGCGTAAGTGATGTGATGGATGAAGACCTTAAGACGGTTGCTACCTCGGCAGCTGCTAAGGTAAAAGAAAAGATGGATTCCATGCATGTTGCGGATGCTCTTACAGAAATATTCAATGTATTCAGACGATGCAATAAATACATTGATGAAACAGAGCCCTGGGTACTGGCAAAGGATGAAGCCAAAAAAGATCGTCTTAATGAGGTTATGTATAACCTTGTTGAGGGAATATGCATAGGAGCTAATCTGTTAAAGCCGTTTATGCCGGAGACCGCGGATAAGATCCTTATGATGCTGCGCGGTACCGAGCGTGATTTTGAGCTTCTTGACGAATTTGGCATATACAGATCCGGCACCTGTGTAACGGATGAACCCGAAATGCTGTTTGCAAGACTTAAGATGGAAGATATTATGGCAGAAGTAGAGAAGATTCAGGCAGCTCAGAGAGCAGAATACGAAAGAGAAAACGGGATTACAGAGGAAGAAGATGAGAACGCTGTCTGTGTAGAAATGAAGCCTGAAATAACATATGATGATTTTGCCAAAATGCAGTTTGTTGTCGGTGAAATAGTAGCCTGTGAGGAAGTTCCCAAATCAAAGAAGCTTCTCTGTTCGCAGGTTAAGATAGGTAAGGAAACAAAGCAGATAGTATCCGGGATAAAGCAGTACTATAAGGCTAGTGAAATGGTGGGCAAAAAGGTTATGGTTTTATTAAACCTTAGGAGCGCAACGCTTGCAGGAGTATTATCAGAGGGTATGCTGTTATGTGCTGAAGATGCTGAGGGGAATTTAGCACTTATGACACCTGAAAAAGATATGCCTTCCGGAGCGGAAATTTGTTAATGCCGGCGGAGCTTAAGCTTTGTTAGCGAATTTTTGATAAGGGATTTTAGATAAGGAGGTTTGGCATGAAAAAATTCACGAGTTTGTTATTGACAATGACATTGATACTTGCGATGGCAGTTAATGTATCGGCGACGCAGGTCATTACGTTTGAGGACAACACGGCAACTGTTGAGGTTACGGAGGCTTCAGATGAAGCTTCTGCTGATAATGAAACTGCGGATACGGCAGCGACAGAAGATGCATCGGCAGACGGTGAGGTCAAAGGATATCTGGCCTTGGGAAGTGACTTGACGCAGGATCAGCTTAACACTGTTTTAGGACTTCTTGGCATATCTTTAACTGACCTTGGGAATTACAAGGTTGTATATACGACAAATGCTGATGAGCACAATTATCTTGATAAATATCTTGATTCTGCTCTTATAGGAAAGAGATCCTTATCATCGGTTCTTGTTACACCGGCTGAGGAAGGGCACGGAGTTGTCGTATCCACGCAGAATGTTAATTACTGTACTACTAATATGTATAGAAATGCTCTTATTACTGCAGGTGTGCAGGATGCGGATATTAAAGTAGCTGCGCCTACACAGATTTCCGGAACGGCAGCTCTTATAGGTGCCATAAAGGCTTATGAGGATATGAGCGGAACCGTGGTAAGTGATACAACACTTGATACGGCCTTAAATGAGCTTGTAACAACCGGTGAGATTTCGGAATCTGTTGGCGATAACGAAGAAGCTGAAGAACTTATTTCTTACGTTAAGGCTCAGATAGCAGCAAATGATCTTGACACCGCAGAAGAAATCGAAGCAGTAATCCGTCAGGGAATGAAGGACTTTAATGTGACTTTGACAGATGAAGAAATTGAAGAAACCGTTAATCTCATGCTGAAGATAAAGGCAATGGGAATTGATTTTTCCGTGCTTGCGGATCAGGCAGAAGATATCTATGCAAAGTATAAGGACCAGATTGATGCGGGAACCTTCAGGATTGAAGATGTCAGTTTGGAAGATTTGGGAATTGGGAAAATCATAAGCAAATCAGTTGGTAATTTCTTTACAGGAATAGCAAACGGCGTAAAGAGCTTCTTCGGCGGATTATTTAATAAAAAATAGGGGATTGCCATGGAAAGGGTCAAATATGAAATAAGACCTTTAAAAGAGAATGAATGGGAAATGGCAATGCAGCTTGTCTGGGACACTTTTCTTATATATGAGGCACCGGAATTTACCAAAGAGGGAGTCGGGCGCTTTCATGATTTTATACATGATCCCAGATTAAAGGGTATGTTTATAAACGGAGATTACTCTGTTTATGCAGCCTTAAACGACAATACGATAATAGGTGTACTCGGAACACGCGGACAGCATATATCTTTGCTGTTCGTAGAACCCGAGTATCATCATCAGGGAATCGCAACGGCACTTCTTAATAAGGTATTTACGGATGTAAGGGCGCTAGGCTGCAATAAAATGAGCGTAAATGCATCACCATATGCGGTTTCGTTCTACAAAAAAAGAGGTTTTGTTAAGGTTTCGTCTGAGATAGCAAGGGACGGTATAAGAATAACACCGATGAAGATTGATTTTTAAATATTGTTTTAATATAATTTACTTTGTGGGAATATTTGGGGAATTGTTATGAAAAACGCATTTAATTTTGAAGGGCCCATTTTTTCGGGGTTATCGAGGCTGGCGGATTTAATATGGCTTAATCTTTTGTTTATTGTATGCTCTCTGCCGATAGTAACGATCGGTGCGTCTGCGACGGCAATGTATTATGTGACGCTTAAAATGGCAAGAGATGAGGAAGGCTACATTACAAAAAGCTTTTTTAAATCCTTTAAACAGAATTTTAAACAGGGAACGGGGATATGGCTTATTTTATTGGTGGTAATCCTTGTTTTGCTGTTTGATTTTAGATTTGTGACAAATGATGCTTATGCTGCAATGATTTCCACGGAAGCAGTTAAGAATGTTCTTATGGTTGCCACAATGGCAGTAGGCGTCATTTGGGTATTTATATATTTATATGTATTTCCGATTCTGGCAAGATTTGAAAACAGTGTCAAGAATACGATAAGAAATGCATTTTTTATGAGTATTCGTCATTTACCGAAGACGCTGCTTATGATAGTAATATATATAGTGCCTGTCGTATTGATGTACTTTTTCAATACGGCAATGCTTCTTGTTTTTATAATGTTTTCGGCAATAGCATATTTTTGCTCCAAGATGTTTGTTAAGATTTTTGATCTTTATACACCAAAGGAAGATGATGCCGAAGAAGTTGCGGATGAAGAATTCATGGCAGAAGAAGTTGCGGCTGAAGAAGTTATGACAGAAGAAGTCATAGCAGAAGAAATTGCGGCAGAACCGGTAGATTCACAAGAGGGTAATGATGAAGAAAAAGAATGATAATAAAGAAAGAAATCATTACTATATACAATGGGGAATAATTACCTTTATCCTCATGCTTTATATTGTAGGTACACTTCATATTTATAACAGAGATATGAAGAATATATCTACCGACAGGGTAATTGAGAAGATAGGTAAACAGGCTATACAGATAAAGGGCTTTTATGAGGGTAATATCACCTCTGTGCAGGCAACGACAAAAAGTATTGCTGATTTTTGCTCTAAGCAGAAGGATATTTATTCTGAGCCGGTTATGGAATGCATAAAAAGCTTTGCACAGAATTCAGGTTATAAGAATATTTATATTGTAAAGCCTGATGGTTCGGCAATAGATAAGGATGGAGCAAAATACAGCCGGGTAGATGACAGTAAAGAATACGGAGAGCTGCTGTCCGGAGAAGAGTATATATATATTAAGAAATATGAGGATGGAGAGATTACGGCAATGCTCTCTTCGCCGATAGCAGATTGCGGCACCCTTAAAGGTAATGTTATTACTGAATTTAATCCAAGCCGTATGAAAGATATAGTTGATGTTCCCATATACTCTTATATGATAGTGTATAAGAACGGTTTGGTTGTAGAGAAATTAGGTGAATACGGGGAGTTTAACGAAGGAACTAATTTGCTGGATGATATTGAGGGTGCTACTTTCAGTGAAAGCAGCTATTCGGCGTTGTCAAATGCTTTATCTTCAGGCAGAGGTGTTAATGTCCGTGTTCAGGATAAGGACGGAAATGACTATTATCTGATTGCACAGCCCATTTCCAATGTAAAGTGTGATATTGTCATTCAGGTAAAAGCTAAGCAGATAGAGAGAAATGCCACAGAGGATAATGCTGATACGAGGAATCTTGTTACGAAGCTTATCATAGCGCTATGCGTATTTATTACATTATTGGCAGTTATCTATGGGCTTAACAGGATTGCAATAAAAAAGACATCCAAGGAGCTTCAGAATAAGGCTGAAACCGATCTGCTTACAGGATTATTAAATAAGATATCCACAGAGAATAAAATCAAGGACTATCTTGAAAATGAAGGTAAAGACAAAACGTGTATGATGTGCGTTTTGGATATTGATAATTTTAAAAAGATAAATGATACCATGGGACATGCCTTCGGTGATGAGGTACTTGCCTCTTTAGGGCGCCAGATAAGTGCGGAATTCCGGGTATCGGATATAATAGGGCGAATGGGCGGAGATGAATTTATCATTTTTCTTAAAGACCTTAAGGATGATGAAATAATTTCTAAGGAAGCTGCAAGGGTAGAACGTTTCTTTAAGAACTTTACCGTGGGAGAATATACAAAGTATGCGGCAACCGCCAGTATAGGAGCCGCATTATATCCGCGGGATGCCAAAGACTTTGAAAACTTATACAGAGCGGCAGATACGGCTCTTTATAAATCAAAGAACAGAGGTAAGAACCAGATGTCCTTCTATAAAGAGGATAATAAATAGAGATATAGACAATTTGTATAGTAATTTTAAAAATCTTTGGATAAGGTGGTCATTACCGAATCCAAAGATTTTTGTTATACTACCGTCAGTGCAGCGCGAGAGCGCAGGAAGTGTATTTATTTAGGAGGTTATAAAATGGCAAGTTTATCACTTAAGAACATTTGTAAGGTTTATCCTAACGGTTTTGAAGCTGTTAAGGATTTCAACCTTGAGATTGCAGACAAAGAATTTATTATTTTCGTTGGACCTTCAGGTTGTGGTAAGTCTACAACACTTCGTATGATCGCAGGTCTTGAAGAGATTTCTTCAGGTGAACTTAAGATCGGCGATAAGGTAGTTAACGATGTTGAGCCTAAGGACAGAGATATTGCAATGGTATTCCAGAACTATGCTCTTTATCCTCATATGTCAGTATATGACAACATGGCTTTCGGACTTAAGCTTCGTAAGGTTCCCAAGGATGAGATAGATAAGATGGTTCGTGAGGCAGCTAAGATTCTTGACTTAACAAACCTTCTTGACAGAAAGCCCAAGGCTTTATCAGGTGGTCAGAGACAGCGTGTAGCTATGGGACGTGCTATAGTTCGTAATCCTAAGGTATTCCTTATGGACGAGCCTCTTTCAAACCTTGATGCAAAGCTTCGTGTACAGATGAGAATAGAGATCGCAAAGCTTCATCAGAGACTTGGAACCACTATCATCTACGTAACACATGACCAGACAGAGGCTATGCCTCTTGGTACTAGAATCGTAGTTATGAAGGATGGTGTTGTTCAGCAGGTAGATACACCTCAGAACTTATATGATAAGCCCGCTAACCTTTTCGTTGCCGGATTCATGGGATCACCTCAGATGAACTTCTTAAATGCTGTAGTAGAAGTTAACGGCGATGTTGCTAACCTTAAGTTTGCAGGCAAGAGCATTCCTCTTCCTCCCGCAAAATCAAAGAAGCTTATCGATGGCGGCTATGATGGAAAGACAGTTACATTTGGTATTCGTCCTGAGGATGTTTATGATTCACAGATGTTTATTGAGTCTTCTCCTGCATCAGTATTTGAGTCAACAATCAAGGTTTATGAGCTTCTTGGTGCAGAAGTTTATCTTTACTTTGATCTTGAAGAGTTCCCTATTACTGCAAGAGTTGATCCTCGTACAACAGCAAGACCCGGTGATACGGTTAAGTTCGCATTTGATATTGAGAAGATTCATGTATTCGATAAGGATACAGAGAAGGTTATCACCAACTAGGATTATTGATTTTAAGGTCCCGGCGTTACGGCGTCGGGGCCTTTCTTTATATCGCAGAGGCGGCGTGAGGAATATGTCAGCATTCGCTGACCGCCGCCTCGCGGGCGAGTAGGTGCGGGATGGATCCCTTCCTACTCGATTGCAGGACGCATATGGATTGAATTAGTTGTAAATAATAGGTACAATATAGCAATGATTATAAGAGGATTACAGAAAACAACTTTACTTGATTATCCGGGATGTGTGGCGGCAACTGTTTTTTTAGGCGGCTGTAATTTCAGATGCCCTTTTTGCCATAATATGAATCTGGTACTGGGCGAGGATGCTGCGGAATACAGGAGCGAAGAGGTTTTTGATTTTCTTAAGAAGAGAAAAGGTATTCTTGATGGAGTATGCGTAACCGGAGGAGAACCGACTCTTTACAGCGATATCAATCCGTTTATCAAACAGATTAAGGAAATGGGATATAAGGTAAAGCTTGATACTAACGGGACTAAGCCGGAAGTGATAGAGGAACTTCTTTATAATAACCTGCTCGATTATATTGCCATGGATATAAAGGGTTCAGCTGATAAATATAAAGACTGCTGCGGAGTTAATGACTGTGATATGTCTAAAATAAAAGAATCCATAGGTATTATTATGGATTCGGGAATAGATTATGAATTCAGAACCACCCTGGTAAAGGAGCTGCACGATGAGCAGACCTTTACTAAAGGCTGTGAACTTATAAAGGGAGCTAAAAAATATTATCTGCAGCCCTTTGTTGACTCCGATTATGTACCGAACCATGAATTCACGGCACCGGAAGTTGATACGCTCAAAAAATACCGGGAAATAGCTGCCGGCTATATAGATGAAGTTATATTAAGGGGCGTATAAAGAACACAGCCGGGATTTCTAATTTTCTTCAAAGTATTTTATGTAATTTACTACCATAAGTGCGATTTTGAGCGTAAGCGCATCATCAAAAACTCTGATATCAAGACCGGTAAGCTTTGAAAGCTTTTCTATCCTATATAAAAGCGTATTGCGGTGCATGCAGAGCTGACGCGAGGTTTCCGAAACGTTAAGACTGTTTTCAAAAAATTTATTTACAGTTGTAAGCATTTCATCATCTATTTCAGAAGGGATTTCATCACCGAAAATTTCTTTTACGAAAATCTGACACAGATTAATGGGCAGCTGATATATAAGGCGCCCAATGCCAAGAGAATTATAGGATATAATGGGCTTGGCGATGTAGAATATTCTGCCTACATCGAGAGCCATTTTGGCTTCCTTGTAGCTCTTGGAGATATTTTTAAGGTCATAGGCAATTGTTCCGTAGGCGACTCTTACCGATTGCATCGCTTCAGAACCTGCCATATCGACAAGCATTCGTGCGGTTTCTTCGATAGTATCAGTATCTTCCGCATTGTCTAAGGCCTTTATGACAATGATATTCTTCTCATCAACGGCAGTGACGAAATCGCCGGATTGGGTATAGAACAGTTCCTTGACTATTTCGAGCATTCCTGCGTCCCGTCTGCCATTTGTCTCAATTAAGAAGATGCATCGCGGAATGTTATTCTCAATATGCAGTCGTTTTGCTTTATTGTATACGTCAACGAGGAGCATATTTTCCAATATGAGATTCTGGAAAAAGGAATTACGGTCTAATTTCTCTTTATGGGCTATGACAAGATTCTTAAGCGAGGCAGCCGTAAGCTTTGCAACGAGGAAAGGATCATCTCCGCCTGATGCCGCAAGTATATAGGCAACTTCATCATCGTCCATGATTTTGACAAGTAAAAAGTTACGATATTCCTGAGTAACTGCATCGGAAGCAAAAAAGGCCTCAATTGCATCTGAATCAACGGACAAATTATTATCCGTAGTGGCGATTAAGGAAGAAGGAGCATCAAATACCAAAAAATTTGTTTTGCTTATTTTGGTGATTTCATTTATATAATTATATATGGTCTGACTGGGTATCATAAAAATTCCTTTCCGGATTGCGTCCAATATGCTCCCTGCCGGATATGCGGAGCAGCAAAGCTTTTGGTTTCATATAGTAGTATAACATAACTTATGGCAAAAAAACGAATGCGCAAATATACTGAAGACGAAAAATATATGAAAAAAGCAATAGCTCAGGCGCAAAAGGCATATGCTTTGGGTGAAGTTCCCATAGGATGTGTGATTGTATATAATGGGAAAATCATAGGCAGAGGCTACAACAGGCGCAAAACAGATAAGAGCACTTTAAGCCATGCTGAACTTACAGCCATTAAGAAGGCAGGAAAGGTGATTGGTGACTGGAGACTTGAAGGATGTACAATGTATGTTACGCTTGAGCCGTGCCAGATGTGTGCCGGCGCATGTGTTCAGGCGAGGATTGACCGGGTGGTCATCGGATGTATGAGTCCTAAGTCAGGATGTGCGGGCTCTGTTCTTAATATATTGCAGCAGGAAGCCTTTAATCATCAGGTAGAGATTGAAAAGGGAGTGCTTGAGGAAGAATGTTCGGGCATGCTTTCGAGATTTTTCTTAGAGCTTAGGAAGAGACTTAAAGCGGAAAAACTTGAAGAAGCAGAATCATCAATAACGGTATCTTAGCATATTGATATCGTAAAAAATTCAATAAAAATGATAAACAATATGGAAGAGAGGATTATAAATTGGAAGAAAATAAGAAAAAGAAATCACTTATGACGCAGGGACAGCTGATAATGCGAGTGCTTGTCGGAGGATATCTTGATTATCTGGCCTATGATTTATTTAAGGAAAGGGCAACCTCAAGCATTAATCCCATCGTATTATGGATAGTTATCATATTCTTTACGATTGCCGGTACATATTTTTTGGGGATGGCGCTGATACTGTATTACAGGGGCGAGTATAAGGGAGGCAAGAAGGATCCCGAAATGGAAGGCTCAGAAGTTAAGGATACTGTTTATGATGGAGAAAGTATCGAGACTGATGGTAGCGAAGAAATTATCAAAACAGAAGAAATTAGGGAAGAAATAACGGAAGAAGTCACTGAAGAAATAATGGAAGAAATTACGGAAGAAGTTACGGAAGAAGTCGGGGAAGAAAGCGGGAAATAAAAAGAGATAAAGGGAGAAATATTCAAGAATATTTTAAAATATTTGAAATATTATTTGCGCAACCGGTTGCACATTGACAAAAATCGTTGTACTATATATAATGATTGAGCGCAGCCGGGGAGGTAGCGGGTCCTTGAACCTGAAGTCCGCTTTAGCAGGGGTGATATCCGGTTGAGGGTTGATCGTTTTGTAGCAGCCGTTTTGTGGCGATGTTGAGATTTGGGTCTTACGCGACATGACGCTGTGAACCGTGTCAGGCCAGGAATGGAGCAGCACTAAGCAGATGCTTGTGGGTGCCGTGAGGGTGCCTGGGTTGAGTCGTTATTGGACGTAGCGTGCAGGGCGAGATATTCGATTCCGGATGCGCATTTGGAGGATATTATGGGTACATTTTCGAATGCCTTAACTGTAATTGCGATTTCCGTCGGAATCGCAATTTTGTTATTTATGGCATTCGTTTTCTTTAGGAATAAATCTTCAGAAAATATTTTATTTGAAGATATGGAAGGCGAAGAATTCGAACGCTTCTGCTTAGAACTCCTTAAGAGAAAAGGCTTTAATAATCTTGAGATGACAAACGCAAGTCATGATTTTGGCATAGATATTCTCGGAATGTATCAGGATATATCATATGCCATTCAGTGTAAATGCTATTCTGCACCCATAGGAATCAAGGCCATTCAGGAGGCATATGCGGGAAAAGATTATTATGACTGTATGGTTGGCGTGGTTATGACTAATCAGAGCTTTACTAAAAGTGCTGTTCAGTTTGCGGATAAATTAAATGTTTTATTATGGGATGGCAGGTATATAAGCCGGTTGATGCAGGAATATGGGGTAAAGGGTTACACATCATATAGTATGAATAAGGCCGGGGACTAAGAGGGCGCAAAGTAACAGAATATCTAAATAAGCAAAGGAGAAGGATTATGAAATCAAGTGCTATCGCAAAAGAAATTATCAGAAACGGTGAATTTAATGAGAGACTTTTGGATATTTATGTAGATGAGAGTCTGATAGAGCACCAAAAGGCACGGTATATTTATGCAATTGAAAAATATGAAGAGCTGTACGGCGCGGGGGATATTATGATCTGCAGTGCACCCGGCAGAAGTGAGATAGGCGGCAATCATACCGATCATCAAAGAGGCCAGGTGCTTGCATGCGGACTTATATTGGACGCAATAGCTGTTGTCTCACCGGCTGATGACGGGATAATAAGAATATTATCAGATGATTATGATCTTGAAGATATCGATATTAACAGAATATCTTTAGATGATGTTAAGGAAGGAACGAGTGAGGCAATAGTTGCAGGCGTTGTGGCTAAGCTTAAAGAGGACGGATATAAAATAGGCGGCTTTAAAACCTTTATTACAAGCGATGTACTGCAGGGTTCAGGCATGTCCTCTTCAGCAGCTTTTGAAGTTCTTATAGGAAATATAATATCTCATCTTTATAATGACGGCTTAATAAGTCCGATATATATAGCCCAGGTTTCTCAATATGCAGAGAATGTATATTTTGGCAAGCCCTGCGGACTTATGGATCAGATGGCATCCTCCGTGGGAAGTCTTGTAAACATTGATTTTAAGGATGTTAAGAATCCGATAGTTAATAAAGTGGATGTTGATTTTGCCAAATTCAATACGTCCCTGTGCATAGTGGATACAAAGGGTTCACATGCGGACTTAACACCTGAATATGCGGCTATTCCAAAGGAAATGAAGAGCGTTGCCGCATTTTTCGGCAAGGAAGTTCTAAGGGAAGTTGATGAAGAAGAATTTTTTGAAAATATACCTGCCTTAAGGGATAAATGCGGGGACCGCGCAGTTATAAGAGCCATCCATTTTTATAAGGATCATGATCTTGTAAGCAAAGAGGTTGCTGCACTTAAAGAGGGTGATTTTGAAGCATTTAAGAAATGCATTAAGGAAAGCGGGGACAGTTCTTACAGATTCTTACAGAATGTATATCCTGTATGCGATCTTAACTCGCAGGGTGTGGGAATAGGAATAGCGATTTCTGAGAGAATTTTAGGCAGGAAGGGTGTCTGCCGCGTACATGGAGGCGGATTTGCGGGAACAATGCAGGCTTTTGTTGATAATGATTTTGTGGATGAGTACAAGAGCGGGATAGAGAAATATTTCGGAGAAGGAAGCTGTCATGTCCTTAAAGTACGCAAATACGGCGGAATAAAGGTTATGGATTAAGCTTAAGAGATGAGCAGATAATGATTATTGCACGGAAAGAGTGAGAAAATGGATATTAATGTAAACATCGCCGCACTGGCAGAGTATGCTGTAAATAACGGTCTGATAGGGGAAGAAGAGAGAATATATTCTGTCAATCTTCTGCTTGATGTATTAAGACTTGATGAATATTCAGACCCCGGAATGACAGAAGAAGTTAAGGCTTTAGCTAAGGATCTTGAAGAAAACCTTAAACAAATTCTCGATTATTCGGGAGATAAGGGAATAATAGATGCTTCGAGTGTTGTATACAGAGATTTATTCGATACTAAATGCATGAACTGCTTTGTTCCAAGACCCTCCCAGGTTTACAGGACCTTCTGGGATAAATATGAGGAATCCCCTAAAGCGGCAACGGATTATTTCTATGATCTGTCAAAGGCCTCTGATTATATCAGGACTTACCGGATCAAAAAGGATATGAAGTGGGAAGTTGACAGCGAATACGGACCAATCGAGATAACAATTAATCTGTCAAAACCCGAAAAGGATCCAAAGGCGATTGCGGCAGCAGGCGCTGCTAAATCCGCTGCATATCCTAAATGCCAGTTGTGTGCGGAAAATGAGGGCTATGCCGGAAGAGTCAATCATCCCGCAAGGGAAAATCACAGGATCATCCCCATTACCATTTGCGGCAGCAGCTGGGGATTTCAGTATTCACCGTATGTTTATTACAATGAGCATTGCATAGTTCTTAATAAGGAACATGTTCCGATGTCGATAAACAGGGAAGTATTTGTCAAGCTGTTTGATTTCTTAAGGCAGTTTCCGCATTACCTGGTAATGACAAATGCGGATCTTCCCATTGTTGGCGGATCGATACTATCTCATGAGCATTTTCAGGGCGGCCGGCATGATTTTCCCATGGGAAAGGCAGGTATTGAGAAGGAAATTACTATTCCTGGCTATGAAGATGTAAAAGCCGGAATAGTTCATTGGCCGCTTTCAGTTATTCGTATAAGCAGCACCAATCAGGACAGGGTGGTTGAGCTTGCTGATCATATTCTTACGGCATGGAGAGGGTATACCGATGAGGAAGCATTTATTTATGCGCAGACGGACGGCGTGCCGCATAATACAATAACTCCGGTTGCCAGAAGAAGAGGCGATGAATATGAACTTGACTTAACGCTTAGAAATAATATTACTACAGATGACAGGCCTCTTGGCGTTTATCATCCCCGTAATGAATATCATCATATCAAGAAGGAAAATATCGGCGGTATTGAGGTTATGGGTCTGGCTATTTTGCCGGCACGTCTTAAGAAAGAGATGGAACTGCTTTCAGAATATATTCTTGAGGGCAAGAATGTACGGGACTGCGAGGAGCTTATAAAGCATGCTGACTGGGTTGATGAATTTATGCCCTTATACGAAGGGAAAATCAATTCCGAGAATGCAGAGTCCATATTAAAAGAAGAAATAGGAAAGGTATTCGTAAAAGTTCTCGAGGACGCAGGTGTATTTAAAACAGACGAGGCAGGCCGCAAGGCATTTGACAGATTTATTTCTTCTCTGTAATAAGATCACTGCCGCGCTTTAGGGAGGACGAGCCGAAACGGTCACGAATGGCATCGGCTGCACGATCCATTTTGCGGGATTTCTCTTTGGCTTTGTCGACGAAAAGGGATAATTGAACGGGTTCGTCTTCTCCTGATACATCGGATAGAGTAACATTGATGAGCCGTAATGGGGTTCTGCCATCCCATATTTCACGGCATAGTTCGCAGGCAATTTTATAGATCTCACCGGAAATATCTGTTGATTCATCAAGATGTCTCCGGTGGGATTTGTTTTTGAATTCGGTATCTCTTACGGTCACGGCAATACAATGCGCTCGTACGTTATCCTTACGCATTCTGCGGCTGACGTGATCGGAGAGCATAAGGATGATCTGATATGCATTGTCATAGGAAGTAACATTTTCTTCCAATGTCGTGGACATGCCGTAGCTCTTGGCATCCTCATATTGATCGGATACTACGGAGTCATCAATGCCATTTGCATGGCAATACAGCAAAGTTCCGCCTTTATCTCCGAGAATGGACTTAAGGTATGCAATATCCTGGTGCGCTAAATCACCGATTGTATTAATCTGCAGGGCTCTAAGCTTGGCGGCACTTGATTTGCCGCACAAAAACAAATCACCTACAGGAAGAGGCCACATCTTAGAGGGAATATCCTTCTTAAATAATGTATGAACCTTATCCGGCTTCTCAAAATCACTTGCCATTTTGGCAAGAAGCTTATTAGAACCGATTCCTATATTAACGGTAAAGCCAAGTTCCTCTTTAATGCGGTCCTTAATCTCGGCAGCAGTTGAGACGGGGTCCGGATAAATAAGTGAAGTTCCTGTCATATCAAGGAAACATTCATCAATTGAAAATTGTTCAAGAACAGGTGCATATTCTTTACAGATTGCAATAAAAGCCTGAGAGCATTCGTGATAGAGGTTAAAATCAGGCGCCACAACAACCAGTTCGGGGCATTTCCTAAGAGCTAAGGAAACGGGCTCGCCGGTCTGAATATTATATCTCTTAGCGGGGATAGACTTGGCTGAGATTATTGAACGGCGGCTATTCGGGTCGCCGCCTACTGCCGAAGGAATAAGGCGCAAATCATCAAGCCCTAAGCGAACCCGCTTAGCTGCCTCCCATGATAAAAATGCACTATTAACATCCACATGAAAAATCAAGCGCTCATCCATGTATCTATTATAATCGAAACTGTGTTCGAAATCAATATGGGATTGAAGGCTTTTGTTTTTTCTTTAAAAATGCGTTAAAAGATGTTATGTAAACTTGACCGGGGGGGGCGGTGTGTTACACTTTCGGCGTTGATTTAGGGACTAATAAGTCTGAGCACGATAAATGATAGTCAGTTGGTGCGCTAAATGCTAATCAGTCTGGCGTGGTAAATGGGAGGATTAACCGGATGAAAACAGTTAAGAAATTATTTATGGCAGTATTTGCCCTTGCAGTCATAACGACAGCTGCGTTTCCGCTTAAGGTAAAAGCAGGCCTCGGCGGTTTTGCTACAACTTATTCTGTCAAGAATAAGACATGGTCTGATGGTAATACATTCAGTCTTTCTGACGGTCAGAGCACAGACGGCATTACTATTAATAATGATACTGATGATTCGATACAATTTATAGCGGGACTTTATGATAAAAATGACAAATTTATCATGTATGTTAGCGAGGGCACGCATATAAGTAATGACGATTCTAAAACAGTTTTAAATGGGGCGGATTACGAGGATTTAAGCTCTATACTTTCGTATTATAAATACACGGTTCCTGCGACTCTCAATATGTCGCTGAGTCTTAAGAATGAAACTATAGAAAGTTACGATTTTTTATCTCTTCATATCAATATTACAAATCTGCCTGCAGGCTCTTCAGACTCTTCATCTTCCGGATCAGAAGAAAAGGTATTTATCGACTACGATACCTATAAGTCGGAACTTCCGTCACAGACTGTTCTTGTGAGACTTAATAAGAACTATGGCAGTGACTATAAGATGGATATGAAGGCTCATGCACCGTCAAAGGCAACTGCTGCTAATCAGGCACTTTTAGCAGATGCCTTCGCCAAAAGTTATAATAAGACTAAGAACATCCTCTGGTCCTGGGATATATTTGCCAAAAGGGACCTTACACTATCTGAAAACGGCGGTAGGTATGACATAACCGTCAATACCAAAGTAACAGGACAGGCCGGCACTGTATACATGGAGTGCTACAGCCCTGAGGATAAGGCCTACACATTAGTAGGCACCATGGACGATAAGGGTGTGGCTACGTTTGATAACTTCATCTTAAGACCTGCTGTATCAGCGACGATATTCAGCCTTAAATGATGCTTTCTGATTTGCGGCCTCTACGTTCCGAATTCGGCGACGTCCTTTTTAACCTGTGTTAAATCAGTTTAAGAGTGATTAAAACCTGAATTCTCGGAAACATGACGAGTTTTCCTCGTCACGCATGCCTGTAAACCCTTGATTTTACTGAAAAATTGAATCGCGAGGGATTTCGGAGATTACAATTGAGATAGTATTATTTACCCTAGTTTTTCTATTCCTATGGCTCTTATTTCTTCCTCTGAGATACATCCATCTTCGTAGAATACAATTGCATATGCGACAATTTTAGCCTTGCCATTAGGTTGTAGAGAGATGTCATTTGAAAACCATCGCATATGGAATTTTCCCCCCAATTCGATTTGCTGATTAAATAAGGAAATGTTGGAGAATACGGAATCAACCATTATAGGGTGAGGGTTATCCTTTAGTTTCATAATATCTGGGGTATAATCTGTGGTAAGTATTTGTTCCCCTGTTACTACCTTTTTAAATTTAAGTAAGCGATATAATAGTTGCGCATGATAAATATTATCTTGACTGAAGTCAGAGGGATCTATTTTTATATTAAAATATTTTTCAATAAAGTATATTTCGTGATAAATATCTAAATGAGCTTCAATATTAATGGGAACATTATTATGTGTGGGTGTGAAGCCTTGAACATGCATAAATTCGGAAACAGAGCTCCCTTCTTTTTTATAAAATGTTAGCATTTTTGCTTCGCTAAATTTGGAGAGTAACTCATAATACTGTATGTAACATTGGGTATCTTGAGCATTTTTAAGATAAACTGATATAGATGTCTGAAAATCCATTATTGCACATTGCTTTTTGGGAGCTGTGATATCAATACTTATATTCAAATATTCATGATCACGTGTTATGAAATGGGCGCAAATCGAATCTTTTTCCTGCTCTCGTTCAATAGAATAATTTAAATATGGAAGAATAATGGATCCGTTGTCATTTCTTAATTCCAATTTCTTGGAATTTGATAATGATTTAATTTCTAATTCAGAAGGGCATATTTTAAAATCATTTCTATCAAATCGAAGTGTTTGGATTTCCGGAAGTGAAGTTTTTTCTCCGACAAAGAGACTGTTATATGTGTGTATTAGGACTTGGTTCTTGAAATCTTTAACAATAATATCGCTGACTTGCAGTGACAGAGTCTTTCCTGAAAACACTATAAAGTCGAACAAGGATTTAAAGTCCTTGTATTCTTGTGGAAGAGAATTTGAAGCAACATTAATTAGTATTTTAAATGCATTTGAACGGTTTTTTGTCGAAAAAGATAAATCATAGTTGTTCGATAAAGCCAGAGCAAGATCACTACTCGAAAAAATGATGTTTGAAAGGTTGGTAAAGTAGGAATTTGTTGCTTTAGTAATTCCTGTTAAAAGATTTTCTGGAGGAGTACTTTCAAGATATTCAGAAATCACCTTTTTCTTTTTTTTGATTTCTTTATTCGGTTTACTTAAAGAATACATAAATGTTCTAGCAAGAAATTCCCCCAATTGATTTTCATTATAGAGTCTTTTGAATTCATTTCTCCTCCTTTCATTAATTGATTCATCTTCATCTAGATAATTTAATATATTAGTACATGTGTCTAGACCGGTATGCGGATTAAGGATGGGAACGATTTCCTTACTGAAATATTCAATAACATGATAAATTACATCATCTTTTTGAATCACATCCCTAATAGCACCGTCAGGATCTGTAGATTTGTTTTTTAATCTGGAAAAATACGAGTTGTTTAAATCTATATTTAAATCGCAATAATCAGTTATGGATTTAAATAGAATCATGTCTTCTTCATATTCTGTCGAGATTCCGGAGAGATTTCCGCTAATAGCGGAGAAGTATTTTGAAATATTAAAAATCATAAAAATCCTTTCTTGCAAAAATACTGCAAAAACACTGCAAAATCGTATCAATTACTTTTTCACCCTTATATTCTACGCTATTTGTATAGAACCAAACAAGCCCACTAAGGGAAAAAGAAAGCGTAGGTGATTAAAATGTCAAAGTTTTGTATGGATGATGGGTTTAGATCTGATTTAGTAATTGGAGCGGAATTTGATGGTTTATTAGAGATCCCAATAATAAAGCGCCCAAAAGAGATAATGATTCCGGCGGGAATTACACCGTTCACACATAGAGATAAATCTGTCGGAACAAATGAAACGATTTGCTTCAATGAAATGGATCAGTCATTTAGAAATGTGATTTCTAATCCTGAGAATTACGTTGATGACTTTTCTAGATTTTTTGGATTAATCAGTCCCGATAACTCGTTGTATAGGGACATGCCTTTGTCTATTCAGTTAGCAAATATCTATAGAAATAGAGCTATTGGGTATTATTACCAATCAAAGGGGATATATGTTATCCCGCAAATACGTTGGGGGGATGAGAGAACATATACAAAATCAATTCTCCCGGAGAAAACCGCTTTTCTAGGAGTTGAAAAGAATAGCATTGTATCTTTAGGAACATATGGATGCATTCGGGGAAAGGAGAATAAAATGTATTTCAAAAATGGATTATATGAAATGCTTGCTGAACTTGAGCCGACGGTTGTCCTTGTTTATGGAAATATGCCGGAAGCCATTTTTGGAGAGTTCTTAAAATATACCCGATTTGTTCAATATCCAGATTGGATTACAAGAAAGAAAAGGGGTGAATATTATGGGAACTAATGCAGGAGGAAACTATTCCGGAACCAGTGGTGGATCAGATGCAGGAAGAGGACCTTATGCAAAGGCAATG
>R03__coassemble_411_pt1 | contig 25316 bp, 3 predicted proteins | sample R03__metabat2_low_PE_060 | metagenome-assembled genome bin R03
ATTACCTTCGATGCAAATGGCGGCGTGATGAGCTACAATGACGGCTGGGCAATTGAAGATAAGACGGTAGGTCTTAGCGGCGAAGATGATAATCAGACCTGCACGAGCCAGAGCTTTAATTATTTTGAAAAGGGCAGCGGTACTTATGGTATTAGCTGCAGATCTTTAGATGATATAGAACCAACAAAAGACGGTTACACCTTTCTGGGGTGGTATGATGCTGACGGCAATAAGTTATCCACACATTTTGAAAGTAAAGTCGACAGAACCTTCACCGCCAAGTGGACTAAGAATGTTACACTTGATGAGGCACCATATCTTAAGTCTGAAGGTGATGGAGATAACGGGATCAGCTACAGAATTGTTGATGGAAAGGTGCGGATTTTATTTACGGTACCTAAAGATGCTTATGAAGGTATTGAAGTTGATGATGATCAGGTCCTGAAGCTTAAATATTTTATAGGAGCAAAGTCACCGCTTGAGGGTAATAGTGACTCGAAGGATTCAGATGGATATTACAAATGGTGGAATGGCGCAACTATAACAGAAGGTAAGGATTGTGAAGCTCAAGCTATACTGTTTGCACAATTGCCTACAGGCTCTGTGGCTACAAGCCTTAAATTGCAGTATGTAGTAATTGAGAAGGATGAGGAGAATAATCCAAACAACAATATTTTAGACAACAACGTAGTGGCAGAGGGCCCTTGGTCCGAGGTTATTTATGATACATTTGCGGCTCCCATAACCAAGGTTACCGTCGGCGGGACCAAGAAGGTGGGAAGTGACTTAACCTTAAGTCCTGTTATCGGGCAGACGCTTACGAGCGCGATTACAATCAATACAAAAGGGGCTTCCATTGATGATCTTGCAGTTAAGGTAACGGAAACTGATCCTGCAGAGGAACTTAATTCTGAAGACCCCGGTAGGTGCAGTTTCCTTACGGCATCTATAAATAACGGTAAGCTTGAGATTAATGCAGATTATGCCGCAGCAGGAAAGACGGCAACGGTTGTTTTGTATGATAAGAATTATCCTGATAATCCGGTAACCGGCGGTACGATAAAGGTAACAACAGTTAATCCTGCCTGGGCTTCAAAGGCAGTAGGCGCTGCTGCAACAGCATTAAATGATTATTCATTCAGTTTTAAGATTACAGCTCCAAGCGGAGTTAAGTTAGATGAAGGTTATTATGCGGCAGTAAAGCTGTCTCAAAATGCCTCAACGAAGATACCTGAATCAGCAGGCATAACGGTTAATGATAATATCACATATGTTAAGGTAAATTCTGACGGCACCATTCCGGTGATGAGCGTAAATGCTTTTAAGGATAATGACGGTAATGAGGTCACAACTCTCGGCAAAGGCTGCGGCACCAAGATGGATGCTGAGGTATATCTGGTGTTCACATATGACGGAGGTGCGCCCACAGATGATAACACTCTGTTTACGACAACTGCTAAGAAGCTTTCAAATATTGCTACAAAGACTCCTTATTATGCAGACAAGATAACCCTTAAGAAGGCAACCACAAGTCTGTACGCAGGACAGAGCGGCGTAAAGGTAGCTGATGTTAATCTCGGCAATAATACAACCTTTAATACTACAGATTTTTGGAAGGTTTCCGGTATAACAAATGCAGCAGGCGTGGCAGTTGATTCATCAGTATTAGAAGCAAAGATCGGCACAAGTGCCGATAAGAGCAATACGGATACAGGTATTTATGTAACTGTGGGAAGCGAGGCTCCTGCAGGCAAGTATAAGCTTACGGTGCAGACAGTACCCTATGCTGCGGCTGCTACACTTGATATAACGGTACTGCCTACGATAGCATCACTTGGAGCTAATTTAAATGTAATCTTAAAGCCGGCAGGAGACAATGATTGGGTCTATAACGTGTACAAGGCATCGGGTAAGGCCACAACCGCAAAGGCAACTGTTACGGCATATGATCAGGATTCTAAAATCATAAAGAGCCCTAAGGTTACTTATGAAGTAGGTACGCTTAGTGATGATGCTATTACACCTGTATCAGGGCTTACCGTTAAGAACGGCACCGTGACAGTGGCTAAAGATTTCGAGCCGGCTAATGATACCACATATGTTCTTAGGGTTAAAGCAAATGATTATTCCGGGAATGAAACACATTACGATGTAGAGTTTGTAGTGGATACTACATCGGTTAATGTTAAGACGCTTGAGATATATACTAAAGAAGGCGAGAACGATGCTGCTGTATACAAGCTTTTAGGCAGTAAGGATACGGTGGCATGGGATAAGTATGATACGCTCTATTTTGCAGCGAAGAACTCAAAGGGTGAGTACATCCTCGGAGAAGCTGATTCTGATGATACTAAAAAGCTTAAGGCGCCTGTTGCCTATGGTGATTTGAGTAATGCTGAAGACTGCGTAGTGGATATAACAGCGGCAGATGCTACAAGGCAAAACCTTACAAAGCCCGGAAAGGTAACTTATACGGTTTATGGTCTTGATGGAACGAAGGCATCCGCTTCAGTTAACTATACCTATGCTTCCGATAATGACGGCTACACATATCTTGAAATAGGTGAAAAATCATATGTAAGCGGCAGTGAAGTTGACCGCAGCGGGAACTCACCTGCAGAGACGATAAATGTTGTGCTTTGCGATAAAGACGGCAATAACAGCACAGATAAAGTTGTAGAGGGTTCGCTTTCTGTAAGTGGTGCTAAGATTGTAAGAAAGAGCGCAAACCTTCAGGATATTGATATTGTACTTACTTCTCCTAAGGCTACTGTAACTCTTACAAAGAGTGTGACTGGTGGAAATGGTAAGGCTGTAAAGCAGAAGACAAGTTGGACTATTACAAATGATGCATTAAGTGCTGTTGCAGCGCCTAAGGCTTCGAGCACGCTTGTGTATGATAGTAATGACGTAGGCAGCAAGTTCTATGCGGGATATAAGTATACTGAGAGTGACCATATTGTAATAACCCTTAATGACTGCATTAAGGATTCTGCTAAAAACATAATCTCGGCAAATACAGTAGAGGTTTCTGTTGACGGACCTTCAGAAATCGCGTCTACCGGCACATATGCGGTTAATCAAGTAGGTAAGAAGAATGTAGCGACAGTAACGATTGGTTTTAACATTCCGGATGGCGATGAGAGTGTAAGCTTTGCGGCATCGAAGTTTAACTTAAATCTTAATTACTATACGACGGTAGAGAATGAGGAAGAAGTTAAGACTTACCTTACCAAGGCGCCTACAACAGTAACTATAAGCCCTGCGACATTTAAGAAGAGCTTTACTCTTAACGCTGCCCAGACAATGTCCTTAAAGGATGCAACGGCAATTTATCCTGCCTATAAGGGAACGGGCGTTAAGGATGTGACTATAACAAGCTTAAGCGATTATAACAGCAAGGGTGCTTATAATTCTTTCGCATCTGCGTTTACTACTGATAATGATAAAAAGAAGCTTGTTGTATCTTCGAACTTTGAAGATGTAGTCAGCGTTAATGCAAAGACAGGCATCCCCAATAACTACGATGGCTATGTAACCTGCCATGTGGTATTTGAAAACGGTGATGTGGCAGATTACACATCAAAGGTAACTGTTAAGTGGGCGAGCCAGGTTAAGAAATACAGCGTATTGGCAGCAAATGTCGAAAAGGATGCAGACTCACCTGTATCGGCAGTTACAGTTAAAGGCAATAACGAAGCTGTAAGCGTAAAATACGCAAAGTATGTGAAAGCAACAGATAAAAACTTTGATATTAACACAGCTCCCGTGATAAATGATGATGGCACAGTTACTTTAAAACTGTCAGATACCGCAAAGGCTAAAAAGGGCACATATAAAACTGATATTTATGTTATAACCTCTGAGAGCCGCTATGCGTCCGATAGCACACCGACAACTGATGCTGAATGGCTTAAATACGCAGTTAAGCTGACAGTACCCGTTAAGGTACAGTAATTATTTATAAGGCGCATACCGATACAATGTACTATATCCCTCACTTTTCCTTCGACTCGTGATGGCTCAAGTACATTTGCATGGCTCATACCGAGACATCGGAAATGAAGTAAGATAAATAATGTAAAATAACGGCACCCCCAATTCTTAAAACAAAGGATTGGGGGTGCTTTTTGTATCCGAATCTTAACGTCCTTTAGATAATATGGTATAATCTTATGATATATATTTTACGATAACATTTATATGCATGTTAAGAAACTGACGAATCAATATACGGATAATAAGTGCTGATATCGATACATACCGAATAAGGAGATGCGATGAATTTTAAGAGATTATTAAGAAAATCATTGGCGGTTGTGCTTACAGCGGGACAGATTGCGACCCTGCAGCCGGAATATATCATGGCTGAGGAGACGGCCGCGCCCCTGGAGACTGCAGCAAATCCGGAGACGGAGGCGACCACAGAGGATACAGATGCAGCGCTTAAGGCAGATGCAGATTTAAGTACGGAGGAGACGCTGCAGGAAGCACAGGACTTAGAAAAGCCCCGCATCGCGGCTTTTACAACGATTGCGGTAAACCCCGACTATGCCGACATAATATCCGAGGAAGATATTGCATATATTACGGGTGCGGATACGCAGGAAGACACAGATGCTTTAGAGGCATTGGATTCTGTATCGCTTGAGGGAAGTGAGCTCGATGAGGAAGACTGGGAAGAGGCACTGCAGGATGGCCTGCCGGAAGAATATGAGTCGTTTTCAACAAGAGAGGAAGCCGTAACCTATATCACGAACCAGATGGTGCAGAGGGCAGCGGATGTTAATGTATCTCTTCCAGCAGATGAATTAGGCATAACCTATGATCAGGTTAAGAATAGCGATGAAGCAGTCGGCACTGCAATGAATAATCTTATTGCAGCGGCCTATTGCGAGCCGGATGTACTTGAAGAAAAAGATTCCTTAAGCACGCATGCAGGCGATTATCTAAGAGCCAATTATTATGGCCATAAAAGTACAATCTATTATATGTCCGCTAATGCGGGTGATAAAGTTTATTTATTCTATGATGCTGCCTACACCTCGACTAAAGAGCAGGAGGATGCGGTTGATGAGAAAGTCACTGAGATAATTGATGAACTTGACCCCGATTCCAAAGCGACAACCTATGAACGTATAAAGGATATCCATGACTATATAGTAAATAAGGTTTCCTACAAAGAAGACATTGCGCAGCTTGATACGAATGAATCCTTAGTGTACCACAGCACCTACTCGGCACTTGTTGGCGGCAAGAGCGTATGTCAGGGCTACGCATCGGCATTTCTGCGCCTTTGCCGCGAAGAAGGCATACCGACGCGGTATATAACAGGAATGGGTTACGGTTATCAAGGGAACGGTGAAGGCCACGGCTGGAATATAGTAAAGCTTGGCAACTGCTGGTACAACGTTGATACCACCTGGGATGATGGCGGCGCGGTAAGATATGATTATTTCCTTAAGAGTAATGCTGATTTTACAACGCTTGCTACTGAAGATCATGTAAGAGACTCAGAATACAGCACGGAGAGCTTTAATGCAAGCTATCCCATGGCGGAAAAATCATATGATCCGCAGACAGATGAAGAATACGTCAAGCTTACCTTTATCGGTGACGGACTGACAGAACTTAGCAACAACAGCTACTGCAGCGATAGCAATCAATATGTGCATTTTGATGCAAAGATTGTAGATGGCATAACGCGCGAGGCAACGGCAAGTACGAATTATGCCGTTAAGGATGAGGCCTTTAAGTTTGAGGCTACACTTGCTCCGGAACTTGATTGCGCTAAGGTCTTAGTATATACGGGCAATGACAAAAGCAGCAGTTTAGCCCCGCTGATCGATGAGACTACCCAAAAGGAATACTATGAGGTTACGCCTTCTGCGAATATGACGATTCATGTAACTGCAATCCCCGAGGGGGAGGCTTCCTACAGCTATCCTGCCGATACGAGGTATGAGATGTCTGTAAAGGCAGAGAATTTCTCAAAGTTTGGCATATCGGATAAAAGCAGCAGTGCGCTTGAGGGCATAACGACCTGGACGGTTACGGAGGCCCCCGCGGATTCAGACGGAAACATAAGCGGCACGGTTACATACATGTATGCTGATGATGCATATTTATCCTACAGATATAAGGATGTATCTGATACTGCATTTATAAAGCTGACACCCGTTGCTGCAGTCTCCTACACGGAGGACGGCGAGAATAAGACAAAAGAGATAATCTTATACCCTGCGGATGAGACTGATGACAGAGGTGTGGCAGACGGCTATAAGATCGGAGAGATATATTTTGAGGGCGATACGCTTATAAAGCAGCTTAAAAAAGCGGATACGGCAATCACCGATCCTAAAAATGTAAGACTTAAGAGTCTTGATTTTGACGAGACAAAGATAGCCGACAGCCTTAAGAGCTTTGCCCTTGCCGATATCCCCAAGGGACAGAATCAGACAGGGAGCACTATCAATACCTTAAAGCTTGCCGGTGAATGGAAGCTTTCCTTTAGCGCATCTACAGCTCAGAGCAGTGCATCGCCGAGAATAGTATCGGCTGAATATGCTGCGGCAAATCCTGATGATGTAGCTGATGAGGATGTTATTGTAAGCGTCACGAGTCTGACCCCGTCGGTTCTTTCGGTGATTTCATCGGATGCAGAAGTAAACAGCATTGCTATACAGGCTAATAAGACCGGCACGGCCACAATAACTGCCAAGGCATATTTTAAGAGGGATGAGGCAGTTAAGGACGAGGCCGGCAAGAGCCTTACTACGATAAAGACCATAAACGTATTCTGCCCCACAGCTGAACTTATTTCCATAAACGGGCAGTATATCGTAACCTTTGATGGCACGACGAGATATTCGGGCTGGGCTAAGCTTTCCGGCAAGAAGGTTGTTAAGGCCTCAAAAGGTCAAAAGGGAAGCCTCTACTTCCTAAGCACCGGTGATTATGTTGACACGGATAATCTTACAGCAACTGAAGGGTATCCGGGAAGGCTTGCAGCTGCAGATTCTGCGGGTGCAATAGACCTTAATGATACTGAAGCTTTTACTGCTTCAAGCAGCGGCGTTTTAGCTAAGGACTGTTCCGTGTGGATAGATAACACGACTCTTTACAGCTTTGATGCGGACGGCAAGTGCACAAGATTCCCATGGCAGCGCCTAAAGGCCATCAGAATCCTTGACGGCGATGGCAATGAGATTGAGGATAATGCCCTCACAATCCCCAAAGGGGAAAGTCAGAAAATCAGAATCGAATACATTCCCGAAAGTGATGGCATATCTTCAGGAAATATAACTGATACTACTGTAATTGATTTTGCCTCCTCAGATTCTGAAATGGTAAAGGTCGAGAATGTCGTCTATACCAAGAGCCGCGATGCAAGCGGCAATAATATCCTTGTATGCACTGCTGAGATCATCGCAGCGGATTATAAGGAAGACGGGATAATTACGATAACCGCAGAGGCGGGCGATGCAGATAATAAATACAAGGCATATTATGAGACTAAGGAGGATGAGGCGTCCTTAAAGAATTATCTTAAGGGTACGCTTAGCATTACAACCCTTAAGGCAAGAGGGTGGCATACTCTTGACGGAAAAGCTTACTATTATGATAACGACGGCAATCCTCTGACAGGATGGCAGGAATTCTCGGACGGAGTAAAATACTATTTCTATACTAATGAAGATATAACAGAGGGCCGGGCACCTATAGGCGCTGCCGTAGGTGAGATGGCAACAGGAATAGTGCAGCTTGCAAGGTACGCCTCCGTTGAATCCGACGATTATGCTTATTATAAGTTCGGGCTTGACGGAAAGCTTATAAGCGAGGTTATAAGAGACGGCTGGTATACGGCAGATGACGGCAGTAAATATTATTATGATAAGAGCTCTGAAATACTTAAGAGCGGCGTCTATACGATAGAAGGCAAGAAGTATCTTTTTGCTGCAGACGGCAGGCTTTTAATAAACGGCGTCTATAAGGTAAATGAGAAGATATATTACGTTAATAAAAACGGTATACTGCTGACCGGCTGGCAGAACGCTGTCATAACAGATGATATCGATACGACCTTTGCTACGGCAGGTAAGAAAAAGAAGTTTTATTTTGATCCCGATACGGGAGAGATATTAACCGGTTTTGTCACTATAAGCGGCAAGACCTATTATCTGTGCGAGACGGCAATGGGCACCTCTTATAAGGGCGGAGTGACCAAAGGCTATATAGAACTTACTTCGGAGACTGCTTCTAAGTCACCGGCAGGTAAGTATTATCTTGATAACAGCGGCGTTGTTAAGACGGGCTGGATTCGGTTTAAGGCGGATGGCAAGAATAACACCTGGCATTATTTCGCCCTTGCAAATGGTAAGGAGCTTGAATTTACCGAAACGCCTGCAGAGGATGGGAAATCCTATTACAGGTCAATAGCTGAGGGCGGAATAACAAAGAATTATTATTTCCCGAATAACGGGACGCCCTATATCTATACGACAAATGCAAAGGGCAAGATCGTAAAGAGTAATCTTTATTATGAGGATGAAAGCGGCAGCCATTACTATATCAACTCAAACGGAACCCTTACTAAGGGCTGGCTTAGGTTTAAGGCGGACGGCATTAATAACACCTGGCATTATTTTGATCTTGAGGACGGCGCTGAGATAGAGTGTCAGGATTCTGATATCTTTACGGCGCAGGATGGTAAATCAAAATGGCGCAGGATAACTGAAGGCGGCGAAAGCAAATATTTCTATTTCCCGTCGGATTCATCCCTTGCGAAGGGCTTTAAGAACCTTAAGGGGTTATATAATGATAATGACGGGGTAACGAGGAAGTATTATTTTGATGCTTCATACGGAAACCTTAAAATGGGTGATTTTGCCGTAGGAAATGCTTATTATCATGCGGATGAGACTACCGGGGCAGTTCTTACAAACGGTTGGAAGGATTATTATGCAGATGGTGCAGCAGGCGGCGAGGCGCCCATAAAGACCTGCTATTATAACGCGAGCGGTAAGCGCGTTAGCGGCTGGAATAATCTTGCGCCGCGCGCAGGAGGCCTTAAGGGCAGCAGAAGGTATTATTTTGATAATAACGGGTGTCTCGTTACGGGAATTACCTCAATAGGCGGTAAGAATTACTTATTATGCGATGCTGAGAATTATGGCGCAGGACTTCCGGAAGGATATACCCATACCAGGGGTGAGCTGCTTAAATCCTACTATGGAGCAACTGACGGTAAGGGAATAACGCAAGAGGCTGATACGGCGATGTATTATACTAATTCATCCGGTATCCTTATGACAGGCTGGCAGCGCTTTAAGGCAGATGGCACCGCCTATTCCTGGCACTTATTCGATCATAACAGCGCTCAGGAGCTTATATCCGGAAACGGCAATATTACGATAACAAAGCAGGAGACGGCAGGCAAGATGGCTGACGGCTGGGTGAGCGCGGATATTGCGGATTATAATGTCACGAATAAATATTATTTTAAGAATAACAGATTCTTAACCGGCTGGCAGACCATAAAGGATGAAGAAGGCGTAAAGCATAAGTATTATTTTGACAAGACTACCGGAATACTTAAGAGCGGAAGAATCACTGACGGCAGGACAGTCTATTACTTAAGCGACAGCGGAGAGCAGACCGGCGCAGGCCTTGTCAGGATAAACGGCGGATATATGTATCTTGATAAAAACGGTGCGGCAAGAAAGGGCTGGTTTACTGCAGACGGCAATAAATATTACGCTGATTCAACAACCGGCTATTTATACACGGGATTCCATAAGATAAGCGGTAAGCTGTATTACTTCAGTGAGGTAAGCGCAGCAGCGGGCATCATGCAGACGGGCTTCTTCCGTATATATAATAACGGACAGAATTATTATGACGCTGAAGGCTCAAACCTTTACTATGCTGATGCAAAGGGCATTGTAAAGACTTCAGGCTGGCTTGCAATCGCAGTTAATCCTAAGTCTTCTAAATCGGCGAAGATATATTATTACTTAAATCCGGCAATTACGGGAGTAAGCGCGGATGGAAATGCTGTATCCGGTGAGGTGGTTACAGGTGAAGTCCTGATATATGACGACGGCTCGGTTGAAAAGTATACAGGCGATGCAGGTCAGGATATCAGTAAGAAGTATTCATTTGATACGACAACCGGTGCGCAAATGTGAAATTGGCCTCCGGCGGGATGCGCACGAATTTGCAGATGAAAAGTGTCGCTAACGCGACGCAAATTCGGCGCTCAAATACGCCAGGAGGCGTATTTGAAAAATGAAGGCAACAATAACATGCTGCTTGGCAGCAAAACAGGAGGATGCAGGATGAGAAGAAAGTTATCAAGGGCGCTGGCGATATTGCTGGTAGCGGCTACAACTGTAACGTCAATTCCGACAGGAAGCGTGTATGCCGAGACCATAGGGCAAAGTGCGGGAGATCTTGCGCAAAGTGCCGTAAATCCCGAGGAAAATGCGGAAAACCCTGAAGAGAGCACGGAAAATCTTAATACGGCGGATACGTTATCTGGGACAGAAGTATTAACGGATACGGCCGGCGAAGGGACAAATGCGTCTGAGACCGGCGAAGAGGGCGCTGCAGATTCCGCCCAAAAAGCAGATGGGACTAAAGCATCAGATGAAACGCTTCAGAGCGAGGATACCCTTAAAGACGAGACGGCAGATAAAGCCGATGAAACCGAAGCAGATGAAGCAGATAAAGCCGATGATACCGAAACCGATGAAACAGATAAAGACGACGCTGATAAAAAGGATGAATCAGAGGATGATGCAGAGGATTCTGATTATGGCATAGTACTTAGCTTAGAGCAGATAGAAGAGAAGGAAGAACTCTCAGAAGTGCTTGAAGATATGGGCGATGCCGCAGAAGGCACCGACTATGCGGCAGGCCGCGTCATGATGTGGGCTGATACAAAGGAAGAAGCCGAGACGGCCGCAGCTGCATATACCAAGGCAACAGGTCAGCAGGTACTTCTTGACAGCTATGAGTGCCAGATTGCCGTGCTGATACTTACCGGAGTGCCCGCAAAGGATGCAGAGGATGCAGAGGATGCAGAAGATGCAGATGAGTCCGGCAGCAAAGAAGCCGATAATGAAGGCGACACAGATAATGAAGGTGAAACCGATAATGAAGGCGACACAGATAATGAAGGTGAAACCTTAGAGAGCACAGATATCGATACTGAGGATACAGGGGATGCCGAGGCAATCACTGCCCTTGATGTCGAGGATGTTATAGAGCTTGCTGCAGATACGGATAAGCCCTTACCCGCAGTTTATCCTATTTACCGTGCCAAAGCCGATTCAGTAGGATCGACTGTTACGGTCAATACTGTCAACGAGCATGGCCAGACGGTAACAGAAGGTGATAACCAGGTATCTTCCCCCTACAACTTTGAAGATCCCTACTTAGGTGAACTTGGCGAGACGGACGATGCTGCTACCCAGGATAGTGCCAGGTATCAGTGGTATCACGAACTGATAAACGATAAATTCATATTTAATGAGATGCATGAGCTCTCCTTACAGGGCTCGGATTATCAGGGACCTCTTAACAGTGATTTTAATACTAATCTTGCGAACGTAACGGTTGCTGTTATTGACTCGGGATTAAATTCTGACCATGAGGACTTTTCGGGCGTTCCCATAAGAGACGGGAAAAGCTTTATTACCTATACCATAGCGAAAAAGAACCCTACCGATGAGGAAAAATCGGCAGGCACAGATACCGATAAGTTCGACGATCCTTTCGGCTATGATGATTCCTACGTAGGCTTTGGCGGCGGACACGGCAGTAATGTTGCCGGAATCGTTGCCTCAAAAGCAGACAATAAATCAGGCGGCCGCGGTGTAGCTGCAGGCGCAGGAATAATGCCCCTTAAGGTATTTTCGGTTGATGATGATACAAGGGTTGCAGCAGAAGATAAGGCAAATGAATATAAAAACGGCTACTATGCCGTGCTTAAGAAGAACGGAAACGATACCCTTACAAACAAGTACCGGGATTCCGAAAATTACGCAATGTATTCTAACGGCGGTGAGGATGATACGATTATGAGGGCGATAAACTATGCCATATATCATTCGCATGAATATGTATCGGAAAATCCCAACGGAAATGGTAAGGACCCGGATGGCAATGCTCTTTGTGATGATAATGTCCGCGTCGTTAATATGTCCCTTGGCTCTTCCTCAGCCAATCCGCTTTATAAAAAGATTGTAAATCTGGCAGCTAAGTATAATGTGCTCTTAGTATCAACGGCAGGGAATGAAGCAACTGAAGGTCTTAAATATCCTTCCTGCCTTGACGGAGTGATCAATGTTGCCTCCCTTAATGCCGACTATCAGCTCTCCTCCTACAGCAGCAGGCAGCCAAGCGTAGCGATTGCGGCACCGGGCGGCGATATGCGTCCTGATGGAACCTACGATAATGATGACAGATATTATGAGCAGTATATGTATGCTCCGAATGCTAAGCAATATGATGACGTAACCAAAGAAACTCCGACTCTTGATGTAAACCGCTACGTAGGAATGCACGGGACCAGTCAGGCTGCGCCTGTGGTGGCGGCCGTTCTGGCTCTTATGGCGGCGCAGTATCCCGATTTATCCGCAGAAGAGCTCTACTCAAAGCTGATAAGCTCTGCACGCACGATAAAAACCACTTCCCAGTACGTGACAAAATGTGTCGATGCTGCCAAAGCACTGGGTATTGATACCACCAATAAGGTAACTAAGATATCGGCATGCGTCGAGAAGACCGACCCTGAAACAAATGAGAAGACCTATGAGGAGGTTTCCGTTAATGCGGTGCCGGCTGACGGATATGTGACTGCCTATGCCGCAAACAGCAGGCACTCAGTATTCTATTATACGATTTCCGGCAAGGACCCCGTGATTGATAAGAATGCAGTCGAATTTGAATATAATGAGGGAAGCGGCTACACTCTTCCTAGCAATGTAACGAATCCCAAAACGGCGACCTATGTATCAACTGACGGATATATTTCTCTTGATACTCTCGTTAGGAACAATATCATATCGAATAAGGGAACAGTGACTTTTAAAGTAAAGGCACTTCTTTATGGCGTGCAGTCACCTGCCGTGACGCAGAAGGTAACCATAAGGACTACAGAGTATTCGACTCTTTCGATAGCACCGCAGGATGGAAGAAAACTTACGGAAACAGAAGATTCAGAAGGTACAGTGATCCGGACGGCTGATTTAGCCCTCGGCAGGAAGCTGCAGCTTAAGGCTACCTATGCGGATGCAGATGCCACGAGGAAGGTAGTATGGACCTCCTCCGATCCTTCCGTAGCAACAGTATCGGCAGCAGGCCAGGTGGTGTCAAAAGCCTTAGGCGATACCGTTATAACGGCAAAGCTTATAAGCGAGAGTGTTGAAACTGAAGAGAAAATCACCATATCGGTTAAGACTCCCACAAAGAGCATTAATCTAAGCTCCGGTGAGAATACGATATATATAAATTATGATAATGACAGCGGACAATACAGAACCTATGAACTGTATATTCGGGATGAAGCAAATACCCTGACAGTACTGCCTCAGGAAGCATCACGCCAGTTTGTATTCAAAACTGCCAATGCCAAGGTTGCGACAGTAGATAACACGGGAACCATAAGAGGCGTAGTTCCCGGAACCACCAAGGTCACGATAACCGCGGCTGACGGTACCAATGTGTCCAAAACAGTAAATGTTGTGGTAAGTAATTCTGAAATCTATGCAACGATATCGACCAAAGAAGCGATGCTGCGCACAGGAGCAAGTACGACCGGCAAGGTAACCTACGATCCCATTAATAAGATGCCAAGCGGCGCCAAGGTTGAATGGTACTTACGCGAGGATAAGGCTCCCATATACCTTACAGGTCCCAATGCGGGCAAGGTAGTCGAGGATTCCTTTAAGGCATCGGACTATATTACAGTTACCACCGCAGGCAAAATCACGGCGGGTAAGAAAATCACATACGGCGTAAAATTCACGGTCGGCATCAAGATAAAGTATAAAGACGGAACCTACAGCAGCTATCAGGATAACGATTCTGATAATAACATGGTCGTTAATATATATCCTGCGGTGACCTCTTTAAGCTTTAGCGAGAAAACAATAGAGACCGTATATGATTATGACGGAGCAACAAATGGATCCTTAGAGGATTATATTCTCGTAAGTCCGGAATATACGCTCGGAGAGTACACGCTTACAAGCAGCAATCAAAAGGTTGTGGTAATACCGGATGCGGCGGCACTTAAATATACGGTTGTAGGTGCCGGCAGGGCGGTTCTTACCCTTAAGGCCAATGACGGCTCAGGCAGGAAGGCAACGATAACGGTAAATGCGGCGAAGGATCATGTTAAGCAATTGTATCCCTATATTAAGGGCAACAATAATATCATATATCCCGGAAAATCGCTTACCGTAGCCTACAGCACCAACAGCACTTCCGATAACTTCCCGGATAAGGAGGCGGCAGAGTACTGGTTTGATGGCGGTCAGGATGAGGATGGAAACACAATACATGCTTATGAAACTGATTATCTGACCATCAATAAGAAGACGGGTGTCATTAAGACAAAGGCAGCCCTTAAGGAGGCTGAACTTGTCGATGTGGGCGCCGCAGGTGATGAGAACGCTGTTGAGCGAGACTTGTATGTATATGTAACCAGAAATGTGTGGGTATGGGATGATGCTGAGAATAAATGGGGGAGCGCGGCCAGGACAGCCAGTGTACTAATCTCCATGTATTCCAAGGCAACTGCCAAGGTCACTGCGTGCAAAGTCACAAGCGAGGGCCGCGAAGCGATTGAAGGCAATGTGCTTAACTTAACGGCTGTCGGTCAAAGGGTAGTGATATCTGCAACCTCCGATGAAGATGCCTGCCAGATTGGGTACACCTATAAATCCTCTAATGAAAAGGTGGTACAGGTTCTGTCTGTGGGCAATACGGACGCAAGTGTTGTTGCAACAGGTCAGGGCTCTGCGAATGTGACCATAACCGCAGGAGACGGAAGCGGCAAGAAGACTACCGTCAGGGTGAATGTAGTACAGCCTGTTACTTCCATAGATCTGGCCGCCAAAACGGGAGTATCAGCTATAGGGGCAGGTAAGAGCCTTGCCTTTACGGCTACCCTGAACAGTACCGCAACCAATAAGAAGCTTAGGTGGGCACTTGCAAAGGTTACTCAGAATGCTGAAACAGGAGAAGATGAGGTAGGAGATGAATACACCTCAGAGGATGCCAAAGAAGCAGGCACTATTTCCGCTTCCGGCGTATATAAGGCTCCGGCGACGGTTACTCCGATAGAGGGTAAGGGCTATATGGAGCTGTATGTAACGGCAAATGCAACGGACGGCTCTGAAGTCCAGGGCGCCTTTAAACTGAAAGTCACTCCCCTTACAACGGGCATAAAGCTATTTGACCCTGAAGAATACATAAAAACAGAGGACAGATCTCCCCTTGATAAAAATCAGTCAATAGCAATATATGCAGATGGAACTATGGGAACAATGTATGTAGTTCCGGAAACCTATACAGATAAAGCACTTGAGGAGAAGGGCGGAGCAAGTGCCGCAAATGAATATACGGTAACTTCTTCAAATGTCAAGGCAGCTGCGGCTGAATGGGTACGCATTAAGAAGACAGCTGAGGGCGAATGGACAGATGCGGATACAACGGATGATGATACACTTGCCGTTAAGGTGACGGCTGTTGCCAAAGGAAGCGCCAATGTGACCATAAAGGCAAACGACGGCTCTAATAAGAGTGCGGCCATAAAGGTTACGGTAAATCCCGAGGTTTCATATCTGTCCATTGCACCTAAGAATAATCAGGATTACGTTGTTGCAGGCAAAAACCTGCAGATGACTGCTACGGTCAATACAAACGCAAGCAATAAGAAGATTAAGTGGACCATAACTAAGTCAGATCCTGAATTAAGCAACATAGCAGACTATGCCACGATTGACCCTTCAAGCGGACTTATTAAGACAGTTAAGACTGTTGAAGAAGGCGGCCGGAAGGTTGATGTTGTAAAAGAAATAGCCCTTACGGTAACGGCAACCCCCATGGATGCGCTTGATGAAAGCGGCAATCCCAAGGAGGGTGCGATCACTAAGGAATGTACGGTATATATCAATAAAAAGCTTAAGAACATAAAGGTAAAGCCCGCAACCGTAAATACTGACGGAAGTGCGACCATTGCCTTAGGAAAGAGCATGAGCTTCAGTGCGGCTACGGATACTGCGGCCTGCAACATGAAGGTAACCTGGGATTTTGAAAAGGCAGTTGATGAGTATAACCGCGAAACGGGAGCGGAGGATTCTCTTGTGTCCTTAAGCGAGGATAATACCAAGGTATATTACAAAACTGCTGATGATAAAAAGCTTATCGCCGAGATCAATAAGAACAACGGAACCGTTAAGGTTGACAAGGCGGCAGTAAGCGGCTGCTTACTCTACGTGCGTGCAACGGCGCAGGATGGCGGTGCAGACGGCACGGGAGCAAATGCCGCTGCAGGAAGCTGCAGGGCATATATCGGCAAGAGTCTTACGGAAGTGTTTGCATATCAGGGCAGCACGAGGAATTCGATTAAGAATATTACAATCGGACAGGGCAAGACCTACACCATAAAGTTCGGCGTTCGAAATGCTGATTTTGACCCGGCAGGAGAAGAAGATCCTTCCCTTTATGATGACAGTTTCTATGTTGTTGATACGGCCGGCTACGGCGAGGATGCAGCTGCCGAGGTATATACCATTGCGGATGATGAAGATGCGAATAAAATCATCGGCTGCACGATAAAGGGTAAGAGGTGCGGTGATTTTACGGTGACTGCAGTGTCTAATGAGCATGGCGGCACGTGTACCATCAATGTTACGGTCGCCGGCAGTGTTCTTAGCGAGGATGCAAACGGCGGTCCTGTAGTGACAAACGGAGAGACCAGTCCCTATGCAGTTATATCCGGTTATGCGGCTCCTTCATATAATAATGAAGAGAGCGATATATCAAGATTCGTTGTATATGTTGAGACGGATTATGATACTGACGGTGACGGTAAGAAGGACCTTGTGAAGGTATTTGTGCAGGTACCGAGGGGTGCTGTTGAAGGTAAGTATCAGGCAGGAGTAATTTATGATCCGACACCGTATTCTGCAGGTACCGTGCAGATTTCGAGCACAAACGAAAACCTGAACAGATATTATTGCATAGGTGAGTTTGATTATAATGATTTGGGCAGTGAGGGCAGTAAGAGGACGTCAGAGAGTACAATATCAACCTCTGACCTTGCAGCAGCAGCTGAAGTAAACTCATATTATTACAAGGTGCCGTCAAACGGAATCTACGCGACGGATGTGGATACGGCATATACAAGCGGCAGCACATATGACTATTATCTTGAGAGAGGCTATGCTGTTGCAATATGCTGCGGTATAGGAACCTACGGCTCTGAAGGCTTTGAGGTATGCGGAACCAAATGGGAGACAGCCTCACATGCGTCAGTTGTAAACTGGCTGAGCGGTGAAAAGGATGTCACAGCCTATGCGGACAGAACGAATAATATTAAGGTCGAAAGCCCCCACTATACTGAAGACAGTGTGAATAAGGGCTGGTCAAACGGAAATGTCGCAATGACAGGCACCTCCTACGGCGGTACAATACCGTTTGCCGTAGCAGCACTTGGTAAGGAAAAGGTACCCGGCCTTAAGACCATCATATCCTATGGCGGAATAGCCGACTGGTACGATTATACCAACTCACAGGGTGTGACTTTATATAATTTCGGAGATTATACGAATTCTCTCGCGCTTTATAATGCCGGAAGACTGTTTAATGATTTTGACGGCGATATAGATATGGAGAAGCGCTACTTAACCTATGAGTATCAGGTGGCTAAGGATGAGCTGCTGGCTAATGGCGATTATACCGCTATTTGGCAGGCTTCGGGCGAGGGCTCGGTAGGGCTTGATGCCTACGAGGAGATGATAAACAGTTCTGCGTCCTATGACTGCTCGGCGATTATAGTCTCCGGCCTTAATGATACAAATGTAAGATCTAAGCATGCAGATCTTATGTACCGTGCCTTTAAGGCGAAAAATCAAAATGTCAAGCTGCTGTTGCATCAGTGCGGCCATATATCCCTTGCCGATATGAAGCTTGAGATGTCAGATGATAGTACAACGCTTGATTATAATAAAGAGATTGACAAGTGGCTTAACTATTATCTAAACGGCAAGACAGACGGCAACAGCGTAAATACGGATCTTGCGGAAGTAAATGTACAGAGGAATACTGATAATAAGTGGCTTAAGTATGACAGCTGGGCAAGTTATGATACGGAAAAGAAGCAATTCAATCTGTCAGACCCGGCTACATACCTTGACTACAAGGTGAGTGAGTTTAGTACAGCAGGCGCTGCAGCTAAAGAGACGGTCAAGATATCAACGGACAGCAATGCGGTCGAGGATAAGAGTAAGACTTATGAGGCAATTGCCGGCAATAACGAGGTCGGAAGCGCTTTGATGCTTCTTAATCTTGTGGATAATGATCTGGCAGCAGGCTATAAACTGACAGACAGTAGTACTTATTCTATCTGCGGCATACCTGAAGTCCACCTTAGGATAACGGCAGATACGGTAGCGACAATGTATGCTAAGGACGATTCAAACGGCTCTGATCTGCAGGCGCTTATAAGAGAGAACGACACCTCTCTTGACGGCATGATGCTGACTGCTTACCTTATAGATACCTATGAGGACGAGAATCATGAAAGGCAGTCCTTTAGTGCCAATAGCGGTGACGTAAATGAAGATAAAACCGGATCTGCAACCTACACTACTACGGCGAAAGTCATATCCGAGGGATGGCTCGATATAAGTAACCCGGGCGGCGGCTATTTGAATAATGATGATGCCTATAAGGCACCGGCCGACCTTACGGATGGAAGTGACAAACTTCTTGATCATGACTATACCCTTTATATGAGACCTATGTACTATACAGTGGAGGCGGGGCATACTGTTTATCTGGTCGTTACGGCCTATGATCCGGCGAAATTCAACACCCAGATGAAGGAGTATAAGAAGCTTGAATCGATGTTCATTGAGCAGACAGGTACGGGGTATGGCTTTACGATCAATAATGCGAGTGATGCCACAATACTGCGTCTGCCGGTGGTCAGCGTTGGTGAATAATCAGTGATTGGCGTTGGTGATGATAAGTGATTGACGCGGCGATTGATAAGTGATTGGCGCGGCGATTGATTTACATAATTAATTCACATAAGTATTGCGGCTTGAGAACTTTGATGATATGATATATAAACGCTGTTTGCGCTTATTTGTGCCTTGGGCGGGGAGTTAAGCCCCGGCCCAAAGTACATGATTTAAGATTCGTGAGCGGATCTTGACTAAAACGGAGGTAGAAACATGAATTTTAAGAAGTCACTTGCAGTATTGCTGGCGGTGGCAACTGTGTTCACATCACAGGCCTTTACCACTGCTGCATATGCGGCAGAGGAATCTCTTACGGCGGCTACAATAGAAACAGCTGCTGATAAAGAGAACGCCGGGGGTAATGAAGACGCGGCCAAAGCCGGTACGACGGATGGTGCATCAGGTAATGCATCGAATGAATCCGGCACGCTGCCGGATGGAACCGATAATGGCAGCGGGACTGCTAAAGCAGATGATAGTACTAAAGCAGATGATAAGACTTTAGAGGATGCTGCCGCTGCTAATGACGGAGAAGAGACTCAATTAGAGGATCCTGTTCTTAGTAAAGAGGGCGATGAGACTCTTACGGAAGAAGAGGTCATTGCGGATGAAGAGGCTCTTGCAGAAGAAATTCTTACAGATACAGAGACACTTGAGACCATAGAGGATGAAGAGTTAGAGGCGAAGGCAGAGATCACTTCTTTCCCGGATGAGTCCATACTAAAGAGTGCCGATTATTTTACTGTTGATGATAACGGTAAGCTTAAGATAAAGGACAATGTATCCAAGAATGCCCTTCCTTCTACCGTTTATATTCCGGGTGAGTGTACCGAAATCGGTGATGATATATTTAAGAATAACTCCAAGATTAAGAAGATTAAGTTCGATGCGACTTATGAGGAAGATGGGGTTAAGAAGGATGCCGAAGGTGTCAGCACGATAGCAGAGGGAGCCTTCCAGAGCAGTACTCTTGAGGAAATCGACTTATCAACGACTAAGATAACCGCTATTCCGGATAAGGCCTTCAGAAATTCTTCCTTATCAAAGATCACGCTGCCTGCGAGCGTAACTGTAATAGGCGATTCAGCCTTTGAGAATACACTTCTTACATCAGTAGCTTCATCATACGTTACTGAACTTAAAGAGGATGCGTTCCTTAACTGTAAGAAGCTTACGAGCGTTAATTTCGCCAAGCTTGAAGTGATTGGAGATTCTGCCTTCAGCGGCTGTACGTCCCTTGCTTCCGGCATGGATTTTGCCACAACGATTACTGATATCGGTACCAGCGCTTTTGAAGGCTGCGCTCTTGTGAACGTTAATTTAACGCAGTTATCAAGCCTTAAAACGATTGATACGGCTGCATTTAAGGATAATACAAAGCTTGCTTACTTTTATTTCCCGACAAATGCAGCAAATTACACTGAAATATCAAACAGCTGCTTTGAGAACTGTACGTCACTTACCAAGATAAGTCTGCCTCTTAAAGCAAACAGCAACAGCATAACCACGAATATTAAGAGCATTTACGGCTCTGCCTTTGCAGGCTGCACTAAGCTTGCCGAGGTCGACCTTGCGCTTGCTGATTATATAGCCTCTAAGGCCTTTTATAACTGCAGCACTCTTAATAAGATTTATTTAAGAACACCTAAAACCAATACAAGCCTCTATATAGCGCAGGAGGCATTCCCTGCAAAGAGCGGCATAATGTACGGGTATTCTGATTATGTGCAGGATTATGCAATATCAAGGGGCTATACCTTCACGGACCTTCGCACGGCCTACAGCATATCAACGACCATTTACAATTCAAGCGGCGGCACGGTGACGCTCTCTAAAAAGAGCGCAAGAGTCGGGGATAAGGTTACGATAACGCTCACACCGAAGTCAAACTACGTGCATGATGGGATTCAGCTTACTGACTTAAGCGGGCAGGATATCGGCAAATATGTAGGCGAAGATGATTATGTGAATCTCACCTTTGAAGGCGCTACCGATAAGGAGATTAAGTACAGCTTCACAATGCCGGACTATGCCGTTAAGGTTATTGAGACTTTCTCCCTGAAGAAAGATAAATCCACAAGTAATATTACTTATAAGTTCAAGGTACCGGCTGATAACCTTGAACTTAGTGATGAGGCTGACTATGTAACCGGAAGCTCTGGCAATTATTATATTGATAAGCAGGGGCGCAGGGCAGCATTATATATAACCTATGATGGCAGTGCCATGTATAATGTCTATGAATGGACCTTTAAATCGGGTAATACAAGTGTAGTAAACGTTACCGATAAGGGTATTCTTACGGCTGTAGCAACAGGTTCAGCTCAGATTACCGCAACCCACAGGGCTACAGGCAAGTATATTACCTTCAAGATGAATGTCGATGAGAGTACGCAGATTAAGGATGTAAGAGTAACAGGCATTGACTGCAGCATTAAGGCCGAGGTGAGCAATTACAATAAGCCTCAAGAAGCTGATTATGATAATAAAAATGCAACAATATTATTTACCAAAGCTTATATGGCACTTGGCGCCCAGACCTTAACCTTTGATATCGGTGCATTTACAGACAGCACCGCTACTGAAGATAATGCCGTCATATCGTACTGGACAAGCTCTGATACCTCCATTGCAACGGTGGCATCATCCACTTCAAGGACCAACAGCAATACGATCACTGTTAAGAAGGGTACCGTCGGTGAAGTGCAGATTACGGCTTCGGTACTTAATGTAGGTGAGTCGAAGGTTAATTCTGAAGATGGTGAAGCTAATATAGCAACCTTTACGATAAAGGTTACGGATCCTCTTCCGAGACTTAATAATACAACACTTACCGTTGATACTAATTCCTCGCAGGGTACGAAGCTCGAACTGGTAGAGGTGTACGGCTATAATATATCGGATGATGTGGGCTTAACCCTCGTGGATTCCAAGTACAATGTATGCTATGATTTTGAGATTTATTATGATGATGATAAAGAAGCCTTCTACATGATAACGGGCGATAATTTAACGAAGCTTACTGCAGGTAAGAAGCAGACTTATAAGAATATGTATCTGCGCGGTGAGTATAAGTCAAGCGGCGATATGTTCTATACACCGGTTACGTTGATTACGGCAATCAACCAGACTACAAAGCCCACCATAACGACTTCCGGCAAGATCAATCTGTTCTATAACTCTACTGCCTCGGCTGCCGAAATAGGAAGCGTTATGATAACACAGAGCTTAAGTAATCTTAATGTTACAAGCTATGACCTTGTAAGTAAGACAAATTATAATCTCTATGGTACTTCGGCTCTTAAATCATCAACCCATAATACTGATGCGTTTTGTAAGAACTTTGATATTACAACAAACCTTGGAGACGGAATAACAAATACCAATAACCAGAGGGCTATAATCACAAAATCTGATAATGAGATGATTAAGGGCGTTAACGGTGATACGGCAGGGTATCTCTATATCACCTATGAGGGCTACCGGTATCCCATTATGATGCCGATAACCATTCCGACAACTGTAACGGCACCTACCTATGTGCTCTCAATGACAAGTGCAGCGGCGAATACAAATGTCAGCAATCAGGAATACCGCCCTTATATATACGTAAAGGGTAAGACGGTGCCGGTTGATTTATCAAAGGTTGATTATATAGCTATAGACAATAATAAGACGACTGTGCTTAATGCTTTTGAGGATATGTCACTTGATACGACGACGTTTGCGTATGATGATTCGACAGTATATAAGACAGGCGAACAGGATGCCGGCGGAAACGACATATATGCCCTGCATCTAAACGTTGACGGTACGCCTGTAGCCTGCAGTCTTGTATTTAATATGCATATGTCGACCTGGAGCGATTACGGCTCTAAGACTAAGGCTAATCCGAGCGCTAAAACATATATACCCTTCACCTTTAAGCTTACTACAACAAATGCCGTACCTACGGCTGTAAGCAGTGCTAAGAGCATTACCCTTAACAGGGCTTACGGTAAAGACTCTCAGTATATTAAGCTTACGACCAATCAGACGGATGCGTGCGTGGTAAGGTTTGACAGCATAAATCATCCTGCACCGGGTAGCTGGACTGATAAGAAGGGTGTAGCTTATTCCGGATGCGCTTCGTTTACCGGCGGAATCCTGCCTACGGCTAATAAGCTGACACAGGGTGCGACCTATCAGGCGGCCTGCGAACTGCTTGATAAAATGACTTATTACATGGATGCGAACAAGGGCGGATATATGCTCTTTGACGTGAATGATTTTAGCAATATTCCCAAGGGAACCTACAGCTATACGGCGTATCCTGTTGCCATGTACGGCGGTACGTATAACGAAAGCAATAAAATGTGGGAAGGCGGCACGTGCGTTGCCTTAAAGGCTGTCTCGTTTAGCATAGTAGTTGCTGAGAATAAGCCTTCAATAAGCCTTAAGTCGAGCACCTTTACCGTTAACATGGGTACCCTTGCGGGGATAAACTCCGCGACAACGGATATTACGCTGTCCAATATGGTAGCGGGAACAACGGTATATGACTATAAGATTGACAGCTTGGCTGCAAGCTATACGGTTCTTGATGCTAAGGGTAATGTTACAACTAAATCTCTTGCAGATATTAATTATGATAATCCTGTTTATAGCGAGGCAACAGCAGCAACAACTTTAGCGGCTGCGGTACCGATGAAGATGACAATGACAAGGAAGTCTGCAGATGAATACTATACAGCAGATGCAACCTATAAGCTAAAGGTCAGCGGGCTTAAGCTTACACTGTACACGGAGGATGAAGACGGAAATTCTATTCCTGCCGGTCCCAGTGCGGCGATTCCTGACTTTACGGTTACCCTTAAGGGTATAACGGCGACACCTGCCTTTACGGTAAAGAGCAGCGGCACGATAAACCTTATTAACTCAGCAAGTGCGATAACCTACACCTGCACTCTCTCAAATACCGTAGATACGATTACCAGTGTAACTCTTACCGAGTATGACAGCTACGGCAGGGCGCTTGATGCGGATGATGCGCATTTTGCGGCAGCACTTAATACTTCTAATGATAAGATAGCATATGTATACGTTAAGGATACGGAATCATCTGAAAAGCTGGTTCCTAAGAAGGCTTACAATATATCCTTATCCTACGGCGTTGGAGGAACAGTGACTAATCCTAAGTTCAAAACAGCGAACCCGCTTAAGTTTACTATTACGCCTACACAGACCTACTCAACCCTTACGGTAACAACCGATAAGACAGATCTGTATACAGGCGCCGTCCTTGCTAAAGACCGTACGGTTACGGTTACCGTCAAGGTACCCTATAACATGATAGGCGGTATGGAAATAGACAGCATTGGCTGGCCCTCAAATGTATCGTCAGTCTATAAGTCGGCATTTACCATTGGCGCTGTGACTCAGACTGCTGCCCAGAAGGCTGCCGGTGAATTTGTGTTCACGCTTTACTTAAAGGACGGTTCCTCACTTGTCCAGAACAAGACCTATACCCTGACCTTAGTACCTCATTACAAGGGCCAGGCAACAGACACCTACGCAAATGGAATAAGCGTTAAGACGACGATCAAGAAGTAGGAAAATAAAGGTTATACCAAACAAAGGCGGCCGGATGGCCGCCTTTGGTTTTCTGTGGGTATCTTTGGTTATCTTTGGGTTTTGGGAAGACTACGGGGTGAGGGGATAATTGGGTGTTTTCCAAAATGTAAAAACATGGTATTATATTTTATTGTTAATTATTTTCATGAACCGCCTACCGGATGCGCAATGGTAGTATTATAGATTGGAATTGCGCATACTCACATAGATTCAGAATGGGCTTTAAAATGTCATACGTATATTCCTTCTTAAATATAATAATGGATTGGTGCTATGGTCTGTGCCATAATTATGCGCTGGCTATTGTTTTGTTTACCTTCTGCACGAAGATCATATTGCTGCCTGTATCCCTCTGGACTTATTTTAATTCCATTAAGATGATAAAGATTCAGCCGGATATTAATTACTTAAAGGTTAAATATTATGGTCAGAAGGATA
>R03__coassemble_428_pt1 | contig 24767 bp, 14 predicted proteins | sample R03__metabat2_low_PE_060 | metagenome-assembled genome bin R03
TAAATGGACCGAAAACTTGCCTGAATTTCCATCTGCTGCATCAGAAAACCTTGACTTGAATGTGTCTTGGGGTTTTGGTACAATACAATTTGGATTGCCATGCGGTAATTTGGAAATTAAAGAGGTATATTCGTATGAAAATTGTTGATAAGATTTTTGGTACCCATAGTGAGAGAGAACTTAAGCTTGTATATCCCATTGTTGATAAGATTGAGGCGCTGCGTCCTAAGATGCAGCAGCTCTCGGATGCGGAACTTAAGGGACTTACCGTAGAATACAAGAGACGTTTATCGGAAGGCGAGACCCTTGATGATATCCTGCCGGAAGCATATGCGACGGTAAGAGAGGCCGCTAAGCGTGTCCTTGGAATGGAGCATTACAGAGTCCAGCTTATAGGCGGTGTCATCCTGCATCAGGGCCGTATTGCCGAGATGAGAACAGGTGAAGGTAAGACTCTTGTGGCTACACTTCCTTCATACCTTAATGCGCTCGCAGGGCGCGGCGTTCATGTCGTTACGGTTAACGATTATTTGGCAAGCCGTGATGCTGAATGGATGGGTAAGGTTCATGAGTTCTTAGGCCTTAGCGTAGGCTGCGTACTTAATCCGATGAAGGCCGAAGAGCGCCGTGCAGCATACAATTGCGATATCACCTATGTGACCAATAACGAGCTCGGCTTCGATTACTTAAGAGATAACATGGTTATCTACAAGGAGCAGCTTGTTTTAAGGGAACTTGCATATGCCATAATCGATGAGGTTGACTCTGTTCTTATTGATGAGGCAAGGACGCCCCTTATAATTTCAGGTATGTCGGGAAAATCAACCAAGCTTTATGAGGTGTGCGATATTTTAGCCCGCCAGATGAAGCGCGGTGAGGACGTGGAAGAATTATCCAAGATGGATGCCATAATGGGTATAGAGCGAGAGGAGACGGGTGATTTTCTCGTTAATGAGAAGGATAAATTCGTTACACTTACGGCAGAAGGTGTTGCCAAGGTTGAGAATTTCTTCCATATAGATAACCTTGCGGATCCTGAAAATGTCGAGATCCAGAATAATATAATCTTAGCACTGCGTGCTCATAATCTTATGTTCCGCGACCAGGATTACGTTGTTAAGGACGATCAGGTTCTTATAGTAGATGAATTTACCGGACGTATAATGCCCGGAAGACGTTATTCGGACGGACTTCACCAGGCAATTGAGGCAAAAGAGCATGTCAAGGTAAAACGTGAATCCAAGACTCTTGCCACCATAACCTTCCAGAACTTCTTTAATAAATTTGAGAAGAAATGCGGCATGACAGGTACTGCTCTTACGGAGGAGAAGGAATTCCGTGATATTTACGGCATGGATGTTATCGAGATCCCGACAAACCTTCCGGTCAAAAGAGTGGACCTTCAGGATGCAGTATATAAGACACGTAAGGAAAAGCTTTTTGCAATCTGCAATGAGATAGAGGCCGCTCATGCAACGGGGCAGCCCATTCTTGTCGGCACCATCACCATTGAGGCTTCAGAAGAGCTGTCTGCGCTTCTTAGGAAGAGGGGCATTGAGCATAAGGTCTTAAATGCCAAGTTCCATGAACTTGAAGCAGCTATCGTAGCAGAGGCAGGCGTTCATGGCGCAGTAACAATTGCAACCAATATGGCAGGCCGTGGTACGGATATTAAGCTTGATGATGAGGCAAAGGCTGCCGGCGGACTTAAAATCATAGGTACCGAGCGTCATGAATCAAGGCGTATTGATAATCAGCTGCGCGGACGTTCCGGACGTCAGGGCGATCCCGGTGAATCAAGATTCTTTATCTCCTTAGAGGATGACCTTATGAGGCTGTTTGGTTCAGACCGTCTTATGGAGATATTCAATACCTTAGGTGTTCCCGAGAACGAGCAGATTGAGCATAAGATGCTCACGAGTGCTATCGAAAAGGCACAGATGAGGATAGAGAATAACAACTTCGGTATCAGAAAGAACCTTCTTGAATATGACCAGGTTATGAATGAGCAGAGGGAGATAATCTACGCTGAGCGCCGCAGGGTTCTTGACGGCGAGAGCATGAGGGATGTTATCTTCAAGATGGCTACTGATTTTGTTGAGAATACAGTTGACATGGTTGTGGGCGAAATAGTCAATCCCGAGGACTGGGAACTTCCCGAACTTAACCAGCACCTGCGGATGACCATTCCGGTCACTGAACTTAAGACCCCTGATATTCGCGGCATGAAGAAGGAACAGCTTAAGCACAAGCTTAAGGAAGAGGTTGTTAAGCTTTATGAAGCAAAGGAAGCGGAATTCCCCGCTGCAGAGCAGATTCGTGAGCTTGAGCGTGTGATTTTGCTCAAAGTCATTGACCGAAAGTGGATGGATCATATCGATGATATGGAACAGCTCCGTCAGGGAATCGGTCTTCAGGCTTATGGCCAGAGAGATCCACTTGTTGAGTATAAGATGATGGGCTACGACATGTTTAATTCCATGACCGATGCCATAAGTGAGGAGACGGTAAGAGTTCTCTTCCATATAAGAGTGGAGCAGAAGGTTGAGCGTGAAGAGGTTGCCAAGATCACAGGTACCAATAAGGATGACTCGGGTCCTAAGAAGTCAGTTAAGCGCGATACCGACAAGGTATATCCCAATGATCCGTGTCCCTGCGGTTCAGGCAAGAAATATAAGCAGTGCTGCGGCAGGAAATGAGCATGGTAGAACTTGATAATATTAAAATTGAACTGGCATCCTATAAGACTCCATTAGAAGAACTTGAGTCTTCACTTTCCGTTCCGGAAAAGCTTCAAAGGATAGAAGAACTTCAAAGGGAGATGGAAGCTCCCGATTTCTGGGATGATAATGCAAGATCCCAGAAGCTTACAAAGGAGCTTAAGGACCTTCAGGATGCCGTAGCTGTTATCACACAGCTCAAATCACAATTTGACGATATCGGTGAGCTTATCGATATGGCCAATGATGAAAATGATGAGAGCATGGTGCCGGATGTTAAGGCAGAATACGAGGACTTTAGGAATACCCTGGAGGAGATGCGCCTATCAACGCTTCTTTCCGATGAGTATGATAAGGATAATGCGATCTTAAGGCTTAATGCCGGTGCGGGCGGCACGGAGAGCTGTGACTGGGCTTCAATGCTGTATCGTATGTATACAAGATGGGCTGAGAAAAAGGGCTATTCCGTTGAGGTACTTGATTTTCTCGATGGGGATGAAGCCGGGATTAAGTCCGTGACTTTCCAGATTAACGGAACTAATGCCTATGGATATCTTAAGTCTGAAAAAGGTGTTCACCGTCTTGTTCGGATATCACCCTTTAATGCGCAGGGTAAGAGGCAGACAAGCTTTGTATCCTGCGATGTTATGCCGGATATAGAAGAGGATCTTGATATAGATATCAACGAGGACGATTTAAGGATTGATACCTACAGATCTTCGGGTGCAGGCGGCCAGCATATCAATAAGACCTCTTCAGCGATCAGAATCACGCATATTCCAACGGGTATAGTCGTGCAGTGCCAGAATGAGCGCAGCCAGTTCCAGAATAAGGACAAGGCCATGCAGATGCTCAAGGCTAAGCTTTTGATGCTCCAGAAGGAAGCCAATGCCGAGAAACTTGATGATATAAGAGGAGAGGTTAAGGAAATTGCCTGGGGCTCACAGATCCGTTCCTACGTGCTCCAGCCCTATACCCTTGTTAAGGATACGAGGACGAATGTAGAAGTCGCTCAGGCGGATGCGGTGCTGGATGGCGGGATAGATCCTTTTATAAACGGTTATTTGAAGTGGATCAACCAGTGACCTGCCTGCGGATTCCGAAATATTGCACTCTGAATATTGCAGTCCGAATATTGCAGTCTGAAATTTTCCGAAATATTGCATTTAATTATGTACATAATAGCCCTTGCCTTACGGCAGGGGCTATGTTATTATATCCACTGTGCGCATACAGATGTTGGCGCGAGACGGACAAAGAGCATTGCGATATGAGCAGACAGATATCGCAAGACGGACACGAACAGAGCTGCATAGATACGAACGCGATTAAGACAGATATTACGAAACGGAAAGATGACATGGCAGAACAGAACACCTATTATCTTGTTAAAAAGAGAGCTTTGCCTGAGGTTTTGATCAAGGTTATTGAGGCCAAAGGACTTATTGAGTCTGAGCAGGTCTCCTGCATACAGGAGGCAGTAGAGAAGGTCGGCATTTCCAGAAGCTCTTTCTATAAATATAAGGATGATGTATTTGCTTTCCATGATAATTCGCAGGGTCAGACGATAACATTGACCTTCCAGATGGATGACAGGCCGGGGCTTTTGGCCGAGCTTCTTCAGATTATAGCCTCTTATGGGGCCAATATCCTTACGATACATCAGTCAATACCCATTAATAAGGTGGCTTCCTTAAGCATAAGCGTGCAGGTGCTGCCCACAACTTCGGATGTTGCTTCGATGATAGAGGCCATGGAAGATAAAAAGGGAGTTCACCACGTTAAGGTCTTAGCTAAAGAGTAGAAAAGATAACAGGGAATAATAATTTTGGAGGATTTGACATGATAAATATTGCGGTAATGGGATACGGCACGGTTGGTTCGGGAGTGTATGAAGTGATAAGAACCAATCAGGATATGATAAATAAGCGGGCAGGGGAAGATATCAATGTTAAGTATGTGCTTGATCTTCGCGATTTTCCCGGGGATCCGGTTGAGAGCGTGCTGACGCATGATTTTGACACAATCCTTAATGATGATGAGGTTAAGATAGTCGTGGAGGTAATGGGCGGCGTGGAGCCTGCTTATACTTTCGTAAAGAAGCTTCTTCTTGCGAAAAAGAGCGTATGCACCTCCAATAAGGAGCTTGTTGCAAAGCACGGTCCCGAACTTATCAGGATTGCGAAGGACAATACTATCAATTTCCTCTTTGAAGCCAGCGTAGGCGGCGGAATTCCCATAATAAGACCGCTTAATACTTCGCTTACGGCTGATAAAATCAATGAGATTTCGGGAATTCTTAACGGTACCACCAATTATATCTTAACACGTATGACTGATGAGGGCTGGGATTTTGACAGCGCCCTTAAAAAGGCCCAGGAGCTTGGCTATGCCGAGCGCAATCCCGAGGCTGATATAGAGGGCTATGATGCCTGCAGGAAAATCGCGATATTGACATCACTTGCCTGCGAGAAGACGGTTTCCTTTGAAGATATCTATACAGAAGGAATATCGAAAATCACTGTGCGCGATATTCAGTATGCAAGGAAAATGGGCAGGAATATTAAGCTCCTGGCGTCTTCCGTACTTGATGATAATGACATATATGCCATGGTAGCGCCCTTTATGGTGCCTTCCACCCACCCGCTGTACAGTATAAGCGGTGTGTTCAATGCCATATTCGTAAAGGGCAATATGGTGGGTGATACTATGTTTTACGGAAGCGGTGCAGGCAAGCTTCCCACGGCAAGTGCCGTAGTCGGTGATGTTGTGGATGCGGCCAGGAATCTTAACAGAAATATGCCGATAGCCTGGCGTGATGAGAAATGCTCTCTTACAAGCCTTGAGAAATCAAAGCGCTCTTTCTTCGTACGGGTTTCGGGTACGCCCGGCGCAAGGTTTGACGATATAGCAAAGGCGTTTAAGGCTAAGGAAGTAATAGAACTTGAGGGCGTAAGCGATGAATTCGGCTTTATAACATCCCAAATGAGCGAGAAGGAATTTGCGGATAATTATGCTTCCTTAGAGGGCGCGATAACAAGAATAAGGCTGGTATAAGCGCCGACACAGACGACAAAGATACCGGCACAGATAATAAAGGTACCGGCACAGGTAATGAGGCGCCGGTGCACTGATGAAGGAGATTGGATCAGTAATGAAATATGTGATAATTCTCGGTGACGGGATGGCAGATGAGCCACTTGCCGAGCTTAAAAATCAGACTCCCCTTGAATATGCCCGCACACCGATGCTCGATGAGCTTTCGGGAGCATCTAAAATAGGTCTTTGCAGGACAATTCCAAAGGGCATGAAGCCGGGATCTGATACAGCAAATCTTGCAGTACTTGGGTATGATCCTGAGAAATATTATTCAGGAAGATCGCCGCTTGAGGCTTTAAGCATCGGCGTTGATATGTCGGAAAGTGATGTTGCGCTTCGCTGCAATATCGTAACGATATCGAATGAAGAAGAAAATTTTGAAGATAAGCATATAATCGACCACAGCTCAGGGGAAATATCGACTGAGGATGCGGCTGTGCTTCTTAAAGCAGTATCGGCGGAGCTTGAAAATGATACCTATAAATTCTACGTCGGCACCAGCTACAGGCACTGCCTTATATGGGATAAGGGCGAGGTTATCGAGCTTACGCCGCCCCATGATGTGCTTACGCAGCAGATTAAGGATTATCTGCCGGAAGATGCAAAGCTTCGGGAAATGATGGCAAGAAGCTATGAGATATTAAAGGATCATCCCATTAATATCGCGCGCCGGGGGGCAGGGCTTAATGAAGCAAACTGCCTGTGGTTCTGGGGCGCTGGTAAGAAGCCTTTATTACCTGATTTTGCCGAAAGGCATAATAAAAAGGGAATAATGATATCGGCGGTTGATCTGCTTAAGGGCATAGCGATAGGCGCCGGAATGGATGTGGCTGCAGTTGAGGGCGCAACAGGCGGCCTTAACACCAATTATGAGGGCAAGGCAGATGCTGCCGTAAAGGCCCTTTGCGAGGATGGATATGATTTTGCATATGTGCATTTAGAAGCACCCGATGAGATGGGACATCAGGGAAGCTGGGAGCGCAAAATCAAATCAATAGAGTACTTAGACGAGCGCGTGATAAGAAGAATAAAGGAAGCGCTTGATGATGCAGGCGAGGATTACAGGCTCCTTGTGATGCCCGATCATCCGACTCCGATCCGTACAAGGACGCATTCATCAAGCCCCGTACCGTTTCTTATCTACGATTCGACCTATGTGTATCCGCAGGCGCTTTACTATAATGAAAAGGATGCGGCTGCCTCGGGTGAATATGTCGAATGCGGCTATGAACTTATCAAAGAACTGTTTGAGGAGGAATGAAAATGTTAGTTGTTAAGAAGTTTGGCGGAACGTCTGTTGCCAATAAGGAACGCATAATGAACGTTGCCAAGCGGTGCATCAAGGATTATCAGGCCGGCAATGATGTAGTCGTTGTATTGTCGGCAATGGGCAAAAGGACGGATGAGCTTATCGCAATGGCGCATGATATAAACCCCAATCCGTCAAAAAGAGAGCTCGATATGCTTCTTACTACAGGCGAGCAGATATCGGTTTCCTTAATGGCCATGGCTATGGGTGCGCTCGGTGTTCCCGCGGTTTCACTTACTGCCTATCAGGTTGCCATGCACACAACAAGTGCATACGGAACGGCCCGCCTTAAGAGAATCGATACGGAGCGCATAAAGCATGAGCTTGATCAGCGCAAGATTGTTATTGTAACCGGCTTTCAGGGCGTTAATAAATATGATGACTACACAACACTTGGGCGCGGCGGCTCGGACACAACGGCTGTAGCTCTTGCGGCAGCACTTCATGCAGACAGCTGTGAGATATTTACGGATGTTGACGGAGTGTATACGGCAGATCCGAGGATAGTGCCCAATGCCCGCAAGATAGATGAGATTACCTATGCTGAAATGCTTGATCTGGCAACGCTCGGTGCAGGTGTGCTTCATAACAGATCGGTCGAGATGGCCAAAAAGTACGGTGTTAAGCTTATTGTTCGTTCTTCCCTTTCGGAAGCAGAGGGAACTGTCATAAAGGAGGATGTAAAAGTGGAGAGAATGTTGGTAAGCGGCGTTGCAGCCGATAAGAATGTTACGAGAATATCAGTAGTGGGGCTGCCGGATAAGCCCGGCGTTGCCTTCAGGCTCTTTGATGCGCTCTCAAATGCCAATATAAATGTGGACATGATTTTGCAGTCGATAGGACGTGAGGGCTCTAAGGATATTACCTTTACGATTCCCCGCGACTGTACTGATGAAGCCATCGCATCCCTGGAGAAAATCAAAACCACGCTGGGCGCCCAGGATATAAAGGTAAAATCAGATGTTGCCAAGGTGTCGGCTGTCGGCGCGGGCATGATGTCCAATCCCGGCGTTGCCGCAAAGATGTTTGAATGCTTATATAATGCAAATATCAATATAAGGATGATCTCCACTTCTGAAATAAGAGTAACGGTTCTTATCGCTGAGGATGAGGTTGAAAAGGCAATGATTGCGATACATGACGCGTTTGAACTTGAGGACTGATGATGCCTAAAATGCGCTTAAGGTGATTGTGTTAAGTGACTTTATAAGTAATTATATACAAGGGCTGCCCAAAAAGGCGGCCCTTTTTCGTCGTAAAGGATATTTACAAAAATCAAGATATGCCGATAAATTAGATGTGGTACGGCATATTTTGTTATGTTATAATTATGTTAACTAACTTATTTTTTCATACTGACGTACTGACTTTGTACCTTTTGATAAATGCTTCGTATTATAGTATAGGTGTGGTAGAAGCATGAGCACCTGTATTTCGAATCGTGTGTAAAGGTAAATTATTTCGGTATATAAACAGACAGTAATGCTATTTTGTATTTTGCAAGAGGAGGAGAATTAACATGAGGAAATTCATGAACACAAAGCATGCTCTTAAGTTTCTGTCATTCTTAATTACCGTTGGTCTCGTTATGGCTCCTGCGGCTTATGTAAAAGCAGACGATGCAAACGGAGACGGCATCGAGGATCTATGGGAAGATCTTGACGGAGACGGCATAATGGACGGCTATGAGGATATTGATAATGACGGAATTCCCGATTATCAGGAAGATCACGGCCTTGATCCCGATCCAAGCGAATGGGATGTACCTGTAGGTAAGAGAGTAACACCTACGGCGGTTAAGGATCTTCTTTATAATAAGAGGATTTACAATCTTCCCGATTACTGGGGGATATCTCCGGACGCAGGTGCTACCTGGATTAAGAAGGATGGAAATGCTTATGTATTTTCAGAGAGTGAACTTAACCAGCTTAAACTGGTAGTTGATAATTTCGGGACAGCATATATAGATGTAAAGGCGCTTGAATGGAATGGAATGGCAGCCTCCGATGTGCAGAGGATTGCCGTTACGGCAGATGATTTCCCGCAGCCTACACCGACACCTACACCGACGCCGGAACCTACACCGACACCTACACCGACACCGACTCCGACGCCTACGCCGGCACCTACAAAGAGAAGTATGCCAAATGCCACATTTGAAGCAACGACATATATTCTCTCTCCCCTTGATAATGCCAAATATTCAACGGACGGCGGCGCAACCTGGTCGGTAACCGCCTCAGGCCCTGCAAGACTTTCAAACGTATCTCAGAATATGGATATAAGAGTCATTAACGTTGCAAGGAACGACTCGGAGCTTGATTCAGATGCGCAGATCATCTGGATAGAAAAATCAGACAGACCTACAGGCGTGCAGGCAAATCCTGCTCCCATGGGCGGCAAGGGCTCGCTTTCGGGAACCTGCTCAGGGGAAGAATACTGTGTATCGGGAACAAATGACTGGAAGAGCATAACCGGTCCTACGGTAGAGGGCTTAAGCGTCGGATCTTATGATGTAAGAGTGGCAGCCCACGGCAATTATCTTGCAAGTGATAGCGTTACTGTTACTGTTACTCAGACTGAGGGTAAGAAGGAAGCAACTCCTGCAGCGCAGTTTGACGGTTCGAGGCTCAATCTTAACCAGATAAGCGTTGGAATAGCATATTCACTTAACCGCGGCGGCAACTGGACGGTTATTACGGATAATGCCTGCACAAATGTCACTCTTTCAAGAGCTGAGGTTGAAAAGGCAATCTCCTGCGGCGGCATCGAAGTCAAGAGGCTTGGAAACGGCACTACAACCGTAGATTCGGATATTCAGATAGTTCCGGTAGCAGAAGCAAAGGCACCTTCGGGACTTACGGTAACTGCTGCCACAAGCGGCAACAACGGTTCAATCGGTAATGTCAACATTGATATGCAGTACAGTACCGATAATGCAACCTGGATTGATATAGGCAGCACCACGATAAGCGGTCTTAAGGCCGGCACATATTATATAAGAAGAAAAGCACAGGGCCCCATGATCTGCTCTGACACTGTAAGCGTTACGGTTCCCAATAAACAGAGCTCGGATAAGCCTAAGGAGGCTATGCCTTCGGCTACCTTTAATGCATGGAATATGACTTTGTCAGATATGAGCGGATGTAAATATTCGCTTGACGGAGGCGAGAATTACAGCAGTACGTCAAACAGCAATGAAGTAACCGTTGATGAGAGTAAGTTAAGGACGGATAAGGGAATAAGGGTTAAGAGATCAGGCGGCAGCAATACAAAGGACTCCGATACGCAGGTGATAAATCTTACCAAGCAGCCTATTCCTTCGGGAATTGCAGCTTCAAGTGCTACTGCCACAACAGGCGGAATAATAACCGGTCTTACAAATGCGATGCAGTACAGGGCCGCTAATTCGGGAACCTGGCTGACACCTGAAGGCAATACCGTAGCTAATCTTGCCGTAGGTACTTATTATATAAGGACACGCGGCGCCCATACGGCTCTTCCTTCTGATTATGTGGCTGTTAAGATCCAACAGAGCTCTACGCCTACAGTAGTTCAGCCTACACAGCCTACGATTGTAGTTCAGCCAACCCCTACACCAACATCGAATGCGGCCAAGACAACGACTGATACTGCTAAGAAGCAGGATACTCAAACTGCTGCATCAGATGCCAATAAGACTGATAATTCTGCAGCAGAGACGGCAAGTGCATCGACGTCTGATACAGCGGCCGGCACAACAGATGCAGCTTCACAGACGGCTGCAGCAGATACAGCAGGTACACCGACTGGTGAGCCTAAGCTTATCGGTGACGATACGGTTACAGGCTGGGGAGCAATAGAGGCACAGATGAATGCAGTGCCGGTAGCTGTTGACCTTACAAATTCCTCAACTGTAGTACCTGCAACAACGATTGCAGCTGCTGCAACAACGGGAACAGAGCTTATCCTCGATGTGACATCCGATATGGCATGGTCGATTCAGCCTTCCCAGATCCAGAGCGCTAAGCAGGATATAGACTTAGGTATCAAAGAGAATACTCAGGATATTCCCGCTGAGACGATCGCAACGGTTGAGACGGAGGGCAGCGTCCAGAAGCAGTTTACTATAAATCACGACGGTGATTTTGGATTTACGGCTAATCTTACAGTAAGGCTTAATGCAGAGGATGCAGGCAAGACGGCCAAGCTCTTCTACTACAATAAGTCAACCGGCAATATGGAACTTGTTGATTATGCGATCATCAATGATTACGGTGAAGCAACCTTCGCAATGACTCATGCTTCTTCATATGCGGTATGCGTTAACAAGAAGGTGGCAGCAGCGGAAAATGTTGATGCAGTCAATACCGGAAAGAGCGCAGATAAGAGCAGTAAGAGTGCGGCTAAGTCTTCAAAGACGTGGATATGGGTTATAGTAGGACTAATTGCTGCAGTAGCAATAACGGCACTTGCGGTTGCATATATTAAGAAGCAGCGTGCCGCAGAGGCAAGAAGGCGCCACCGCTTAAACCATACCAACAGTAATAACAATAACAGACCCCACACAGGCAGGTAAGCCCTAAAGCGGCCTGTGCTTATGAGCAGGCCGCGAAGCGGATTGCAAATGATGCTTTATATTGGATATAGTAACAAAATATCAGGCCCGGAATTATTTCCGGGCCTGATTACATTTTTGATAATCTTTATTGAATTTCTTTGGTGAAATGTAAAATATTACTCAACCGGCTCTGCATAGCCCTTAATCGGGAAATTGTCATAATCAGTTTCGGGCTCTCGCTCTTGCTGCACTTCGATGACAGCCTGCCAGTCAAGCCATCGGTCGGCTTCTGCTATGTACAGATAGCTCTCGCCGGGGTTTACAACTCCAACGGCCCACCGATCGGTAACCCATCCCTCATCATCACCATATGCATCGAGTATTGCATCGCGGGATACTTCGTTATCACCGGTATCACAATTTATGGCATAGCTTGTGCCCTCCTCAGTATCGGAAACCTGATAAACAACTATGGAATAGGAAGAGCCCTCAGGTATTGTAAGGTCTGCAGCAGATGAATCGTCCAAATATATCCTATGGTACCCCGGAAATTTGATTTGCTCTGTGCCGGATGCAATTTCGGTGCCATCAGCAGGCCCTGCTGCATCATCTGCAAGTAAATAAACGCTGTATTGAACATAAGTGTTAGGCATTACAGTCTCACAGGAAATGCATTTTAAGATTTCGTCACCTTCTGCAGTAAAGATATTCGCGCATCCCCTAAGTTCATTCGAAAACCAGCAATGAGAGTTGCTGCTCTGGAGATAATCATGCTGGTCAACGTAATAATAATCATTATCAGAGGAGTCAACATCATAATCAAAACTCGTGAAATCCGACACGCTTCTGTCGTAATAGGATAGATAGAAATAACCTTCGTCACCCCAGTCATCGCCCCAGCTGTTTTTGACTATCCATGCCCCGTCCCCTTCGGGTTCATCATAGAAATTACTGCGGTCAAAATCATCATCCCATCCGACAATACATACCGAATGGTTGCTACCGGTCACTTCGGGATTATACTGGGCACTTGCATAATAATTGAAATTATCAGGGTCAGGGCAGTAGGATACGGCCACACCCCTTCCGAGTACAAGCTGATTTTTAATCTCAAGCAAAGCATTTGTATCTGTACCTTCATAATTACCATCAGAGTCCTTTAAAACCGTATTGGGCAGGAGACAGGTTTCCATAAGCTCATAGCTTTGGACGAATTTAAGATCATCCGACACAGACCAGTCTGCATCCTCATCAAGAGACCCGTCAGATGCGCAGTAAGGACAGATTTCTTCGGTAACTACGCCTATTCCTGAGGATAACAGGGAGGTTGCCGAGTATATGAAGTTGCCATCGAAAGGAAGAGCACCCTCCGCTAAGTGTATGCCTTCTGAATCCTGTGCAGATCCATCATTAATATAGGACCTTGCAAAGTACGCAAGATGCCTTTCGGATAAATCAAGCCCTGTCTCGGCATAGGTTGTTCCCATTTTGGAGAGTATGCTTATTTCGCTGGCGGCTATCGTCCCGAAAGCCCAGCAGGAGCCCCAGGGGGACTGGAGTTTAATGGGAGTTACAACACCCTCATCTCTCAAATCAAAACGCTTAGGATATGAATCAGGATCATATTCGCCTGCAAGAGCAGTATAGCCTGAATAAGTGCGGCTGCTGCCTGTGACTGTATCAAGAAAATATTCTGCAAGCTCTCTGTCAGATAAATAGACATAGTCATCATCGCCGGAAGCATAATCTTCATCATACTCCGAATATTCATCCTCGTCGTAATCGTAATACGACTCATCATCCGAATATGCTTCTTCATCATAAGCATAATCATAGGTTTCATCGTCGCTTCCGCAGCCTGTAATTGACAGCGCGCAGTACATAACGGTTATTGTTAGGATGAAGGGGAATGATTTTCTTATAGCTGATTTATTCATATATCCACATATTTAATCCTCTCGTTGATTTTTGCCGGTATTTTGCACCGATTGAACCGATACTGACTTTAATTATTATATTCTATTTCGGGCAGAAGAGAAAGTGATAACTTTGATGAAAGGCCTGGTGACTATCGGCGCTTTAGCAAAAGTTGACAAGGTTTATGTGATGTGGTAGTATAACAAAGATTTGTAACAAATTTGTAATATTTGAGCCATAAGTGCTCATACCGATACAATGTACTAATGGTCTAAAAGACAGACCATAAGTGCTCATACCGATACAAGGGGATATATAAATTCGGAGGTCATATGAAAAGATTATTAACGAGGATTGCAGCAGGCGCGGCACTTTGTGCCCTCGTCGCCACGAGCTTTCCGGCAACAACGGTAAGTGCTGCATCATCCAGCATATTTCCCGCAGCAGGCGGCGCATTGGCAGCCGGTCAGGGAACATCAATAAAGGATATACGTGCAAACGTTGCACGTAATGCCGCTAAGAATCTGGCAGTTTCGGCCCATGATTCATCCGCGTCATCTTCTAAGGATTCACTTGATGTTAAGAAGGCATCAATAGTTGCAGCAGATGGTGATGCAGAAGGCGAGGAGAGTACAGTTTCAGTAGCATCTCCTGTGAGTGTGCCGACACCTGTAGGTACTGTGGAGAAGGTTGAGACACCTTCTTCTAAGGCAGTTAACGAGTCTATTACCGTAAATGGTGTTTCGGTTGTCGGTTCTGCTTCAGAGGCAGCTCAGATTTCCGTTACAGAGACGGATGAGAATCTTACGGCAGTTGTTGAGGGCTCATCGGAAGCAACCCCGCTTATTGATGTTCAGCCTGATTTAGAGGTTGCAGAGGGTGAAGAAGACCTTACAAGAACAGTCATTGCAATAGCTGATCCGTTTGTTAATGTCAGAGTAGAACCCAGCGAAGAAAGTGAAGTTGCAGGTAAATTATATAATCACTCGGCCGGCACGTGGCTTGGTAAAGAGGGTGACTGGTATAAGATTGAATCCGGCAACGTTACAGGTTATGTAAAGGGTGAATTTGTTGTAACAGGCCAGGAAGCAGTTGACTTAGCCGCTGAGGTTGGTGAACGTGTTGCGGTCGTTACCACCACGACACTTAAGATAAGAGAAGAAGCCTCTACTGAGTCAAAGGTACTCGGTATGGTAGGCATGGAAGACAGACTTACCGTTGTCGAGGAAACCGATGAATGGGCTAAGGTTTCAATCGAAGAAGGTGATGGCTGGGTATCAAAAGAATTCCTGTCAGTATCCACTGAATTTCCTAAGGCAGAGTCGGCTGCAGAAGAAGCTGCCCGTCTTAAGAAAGAGGAAGAGGATCGTCGTAAGGCTAATGCGGCTGCTCAGAAGGCTACTAAGAAGAACAGCACTACATCTTCTTCATCTGCCGGTACAGCATCATCCGTTGCAATCAGCGGAAGCGGACTTGGTTCACAGGTTGCAAGCTATGCCTGCCAGTTTGTCGGCAATCCTTACGTATATGGCGGCACATCGCTTACAAACGGAACGGACTGCTCAGGCTTTACCAGCAGCGTATACCGCAACTTCGGTGTCAGCCTGCCGCACTCCTCAGGTGCTCAGAGGTCCTGCGGTTATGCAGTTGGATCTTTGGCAGAAGCTCTTCCGGGCGATATTATCTGCTATTCAGGTCATGTTGGTATCTATATTGGCGGCGGTCAGATTGTACATGCATCTACTGCTGCAACAGGTATCAAGATATCAAATGCAAGCTACAGATCGATTCTGGCAATCAGAAGAATATTCTAATATCAATGTTAATAAAAGAGGACGGCTTGGCCGTCCTCTTTGCTATTGTTCCGTTATGGATAAAAGGGTACTGTCTTTTTCGCATATATTATGATATAATTTCTTTACTTACTTGTAAGGCAGAAAGGAGTGACTTGCATGGAATTTATTATTGTTGGTAAGAATGTTGAGGTTACGCCGGGACTGCGTCAGGCAGTTGAGGATAAGATCGGCAAGCTTGAGCGGTATTTCACACCGAATACTGAGATTCATGTAACACTTAGTGTAGAAAAGGAACGTCAGAAGATTGAGGTTACTATTCCTGTTAAGGGTACCATTATCCGTTCGGAGCAGGTTAGTAACGATATGTATGTATCGATTGATCTTGTTGAAGAGATTATCGAGAGACAGCTTAAGAAGTATAAGAATAAGATCATTGATGCCAAGCATGGCTCTGATAATTTTAAGCAGGAATTTCTTGATCGCGATTATGCTGATGATGATGAGATTCAGATTGTGCGCTCCAAGAGGATTGACATTAAGCCCATGTATCCTGAAGATGCATGCGTTCAGATGGAACTTTTAGGGCATAATTTTTATGTATTTACGAATGCAGAGACGGATGAAGTAAACGTAGTATATAAGAGAAAAGGCAATACCTACGGTTTGATTGAGCCTGAGGCTTAATAGAGAATAATATAATGCTTGATTTTGAAACGGTTGAGCTTCTTGATGAGGAAGACTGCATTAGGATAATTGATCAGACGAAACTCCCTTGCAAAGAGGTATATGTTAAGGTAAATAAGCTTGAAGATTGCTACGATGCGATTCTGCGCCTTGTGGTGCGCGGCGCACCGGCAATAGGCGTATTTGCGGGATTTGCGGTATACCTTGAGGCTAAGAGGCTCTCGGCGCTTCCCTTTGATGAGTTTATGACGGAGCTTGAGAAGGCCTGCTGCTATCTTAATTCGTCAAGGCCGACGGCAGTTAACTTATCCTGGGCGATAAACAGGATGCTGAAGGCGGCATCCGATAATTCCGACAAGACTGTCGCAGACATCGTGAAGCTTCTTAAGGCAGAATCCTGTGCCATCAAGGAGGAAGATACTGCCATGTGTCTTGCGATAGGTGAGAATGCGCTTACCTTGGTAAAGAAAGGTGACGGGCTGCTGACTCACTGTAATGCCGGGCAGCTTGCAACGAGCAAATACGGCACGGCGACAGCTGTTATGTATCTGGGCCTGGAACGCGGCTACGATTTTAAAGTGTTTTCGGATGAGACAAGACCCCTTTTGCAGGGAGCCCGTCTTACTTCCTATGAACTTAACAGGGCAGGGGTAGACGTTACGGTGATCTGTGATAACATGGCCTCGATGGTCATGAAGAACGGCTGGGTGGATGCGGTGTTTGTTGGCTGCGACCGCGTGGCTGCTAACGGTGATACGGCCAATAAAATAGGGACGAGCGGTGTTGCCATACTGGCTGCGCACTATGGAATCCCTTTTTATGTATGTGCACCGTCATCAACTATTGATGCGAGCCTTAAGTCCGGGGCCGATATTCCCATTGAAGAGCGGGACGGCAGCGAGATTACCGACATGTGGTATTCTAAGCCGATGGCGCCTTGCGGTATTAAAACCTTCAATCCTGCATTTGACGTAACGGATAATTCTCTTATCACCGCAATAATTACGGAAAAAGGCATCAATTATCCGCCCTATGATTTTACATGATGATTTCACATGATGATTTTCATGATAATTTTACGTGATGATTTTACATGATAATTTTACATGATGTAAAATGTTGGCAAATAAGTGAAATAAGTGAAAGTAAAAAAGTTTCCGCAAAGGGAACTTTTTTCTTGTAAAAATCAGATGATTGTAATACACTTTATTGGATTAATTCGTTATAGTAATTGCACGCGTATTCGGATAATCGTGCAATTGCAGCGTTATACAGTAAAAGCGGGCGTGCACCCCGCGCTCTAATGTAAGGAGGAAAATATGTCATACGTAGATGAGATTATGCAAAGGGTAGTAGATCAGAATCCCGCTCAGCCGGAATTCCATCAGGCTGTCAAGGAGGTTTTGGAATCTCTTCGTGTCGTTATCGAGGCTAATGAAGAAGAGTACAGAAGAGATGCGCTGTTAGAGAGACTCACAACTCCCGAGAGGCAGCTCTTATTCAGAGTTCCCTGGGTGGATGATAAGGGCCAGGTGCAGGTTAATAACGCTTACCGCGTGCAGTTCAATTCCGCAATCGGACCCTACAAGGGCGGCATCCGCCTTCATCCTTCGGTTAATTTGGGAATTATCAAGTTCCTGGGCTTTGAGCAGATATTCAAGAATTCGTTAACAGGCCTTCCCATTGGCGGCGGCAAGGGTGGTTCTGATTTTGACCCGAAGGGAAAATCAGACCGTGAAGTCATGGCCTTCTGCCAGAGCTTTATCAGCGAATTATACAAGTATATCGGTGCGGACACAGATGTCCCTGCAGGTGATATCGGTACCGGCGCAAGAGAGATCGGATTTATGTACGGACAGTACAAGAGATTGACCGGTCTTTATGAAGGAGTTCTTACGGGTAAGGGCTTATCCTACGGCGGATCCTTAGCACGTACCCAGGCAACCGGCTACGGACTTCTCTACATGACAGCGGAAATGCTTAAGAGCAACGGAATGGATATTGCAGGTAAGACCTGTGCGGTATCAGGCTCCGGAAACGTTGCAATTTATGCGATCGAAAAGGCTATTCAGTTAGGCGCTAAGCCTGTTACCTGTTCTGATTCCACAGGCTGGGTATATGATCCTGAAGGCATTGATGTAGCGCTCCTTAAGGAAGTGAAAGAGGTTAAGAGAGCACGTCTTACAGAATATGCAGCAGCACGTCCTTCGGCACAGTATCATGATAAGAAGACAGAAGGAACAAATCAGTGGCAGGTTAAGGTTGATATTGCTCTTCCCTGTGCTACGCAGAATGAGCTTAATATCACGGACGCAAAGGCGCTTGTTGCAAATGGCGTAATGGCAGTGTGCGAGGGCGCTAATATGCCCACAACTCTTGAAGCTACGGAATATTTCCAGGCTAACGGGGTTAAATTCGTACCCGGTAAAGCTGCAAATGCAGGCGGTGTAGCAACCTCAGCACTTGAAATGAGCCAGAACTCAGAGCGCTTATCCTGGACCTTTGATGAGGTTGATGCAAAGCTTCATGACATCATGGTGAACATATTCCACAATCTTGATGATGCAGCCAAGAAGTACGGCATGGCAGGCAACTATGTTGCAGGCGCTAATATTGCGGGCTTCCTTAAGGTTGCAGATGCCATGAAGGCTCAGGGTATTGTGTAGCAGGCAGATTGGCAGGCTTGACATATAAAAGTAATCATTTAAGACCGCGCGGAGGATTTAATCCTTGGCGCGGTTTTTTAGGAATTTCCGATAGTGTTACGAAAAAGGAAGAAAAGTCTTAAATCAGTAATCAGTAATACGTTGACAAAAAATAAATATTGCATGTAGCAAATTGTCAGAAAATATGGTATTATGTTAACGGCTATACGGAAATAGCGTCAGTATCCAAGGAAGGTGTCATATGAAGAAATTCAATTCATTATCCAGAAGACTCATTGTATCTGTTCTGACAGGCGCGATAACCTTTACTTCAGTAGCGCAGCCTGTATTTGCGGCGCAGGATAATACGCCTGCTGCGTCTGTGCAAAGCGCGTCTTCGTATCTAAGTGCATCCCATTCGGAAGATGAGACAATTGCAAGAAATGTTTATAAGGAATTAACTGCGGCAGTTGCATCAGGTGATTCCGCGGCAATTGCGCAAGCCTATAAGAAAATAGTGCAGCTGACGCCCCTGCAGAAGGTTTATCTGTTCTTATCAAAGTACGGTTCACTATACCGCAGCGGTTACGTAAATGGCATATTTAAATATTTTGATGCGGCTAACTATCTGTCCTTGTATCCTGATGTCAATGCCAGGGCTATTTCTTTGGGGGAAGATCCCAAAGAATATGCGCTTGAACATTATCTGACCTACGGCGCCGCTGAAGGCAGATCTTCAGGTACTGCATTTGACCCTGTGGCTGCTATTTTCGCATTTCCTGATGCTGCAGTTAATATGCTCGTGGCAGATTCACCTGATTCAGAGCAGATATTTGCAGACCTCTATACGCTATATACAAGTGCAGTGCAGGCTGTGGCAGTAACTCCTACACCGACACCTACGCCCACTGCGGCTCCGACAGCAGCGCCTACGTCGAGTCCGACAGCAGATCCGACGCCTACGGCAACACCAACAATAACACCGACGGAGACACCAACACCTACGCCGACAGCAGATCCGACCCCGACCGTAACGCCGACGACGGATCCGACTCCGACCGTAACGCCGACAACGGATCCGACTCCGACCGTAACGCCGACAACAGATCCGACACCTACGGCAACACCAACACCTACCCCGACGACAACACCGATTCCTACGCAGACTCCGAGTAAGCAGGCAGTGCTTCTGTATCTGTGCGGTTCTGACCTTGAGGAATATTCGGCCAGCGCTACAAATTCAATAGTAAATATATTAAAGTCAGGATACGATCCTGACACAACTGAGGTCTATGTTCTCGCAGGCGGTGCCAAGAAATGGTATAATTCGCTCCTTGAAGAGGATCTTGGCGGTGATAACGTAGGTGAAGTGGGACTGTATAAGCTTAATATTGCGAATGTTCCCACGCAGATTACTGACACAACACCTGTTGATGAGATATTAAATGCGGATACACTTACGAAAATAAAAGATGTTACCTTTACAAAGGCTGAGGGTAAGAACTGCGTGGATATGGGTGCGGACACTACGCTTACCACTTTTATCGATTATGTATACGATAACTGCGCGGCTGATGATTATAACCTTATATTGTGGGACCATGGCGGGGGCTATAATGGCGGAATAGCTGTAGACATGAATGCGAATGATACGCTCAGCATGAATGATCTTGTAAGTGCGTTTGAAAATTCCCAAATGTACGCAGATAATAAAAAGTTCTCCCTTCTCGGATTCGATGCATGTCTTATGGGCGAGTTTGAGGTAGCAGAACTGCTCGCACCCTATTATGATTACATGATAGGCACGTCTGAAATTGAAAGAGGCGACTGGGATTACACGAAAATCATCAAAGCAATAAGTGACTACGGTGCGAATCCGACAGATACAGACAATGATGGTGCTTCGCTGAAATCAGAGGAACTTATGACCATAATGCAGTATCTTGCGGAAGGCCATGGCAATTGTTCTAACGGGTATATGCCCTTTAGCTGCTTTGACTCTGATCTTATGACTTATGAGAAGGTGAGTGACGGGAATACAGATGATTCAGAGAATACCGGCTCTGCTGATGGTGAAGATGTGTCGCTGCTGGCTTCATATGCTTTGTCAAATATTGCCGCAAAAGCGGCTGAACTTTTGGGGACTGATGATAGCTTAAGCGATGTTGATATAGAATTCTACAAAGCCTTAAGAGTGGCGAGAGGCCAATCAAAGAGTTATGGCGATGAGAAGACGCTTGGTTGTTATGAATATACTGATATAGGCGAATTTATACACAATCTCGGAGTGCAGGTGGATGCACTGTATGCTAAGGCAGGGGCGTCCGCTGCTGATGAGGACGGTAATAAATATGCGGCTATAAAGACGGCAATTGATAATTTTGAAGAGCTGATAGAAAACGGCAGCTTTGTCATTTATTCATCGGGCATGATAAACGGTGATAAATCCATGTATGCTGACGGCACAGTCACAGAAAATGCCCTTGAGCATTCAGATTTCTGGAAAGCAATGGGTTATAGTGAGTATGCTCTGGGTGTGAGCATGTATATGCCGTATACATCATATTATTCGGCAGGTAATGAGACGCTTGAAAAGTTGTATAAGAATAAATACGGCATGACAAGCTTTTACAATCTCTTATCCAGGGTCAATAATCTGTATAATGCAACGATTTATACAGATGGGAAGGATACTGCACTTGTTAATGAAGTGAGATCACCAATTGATTATTCCGAGAACATGAAACGCTATTATCTGCTGGGCGCAAGACTTTCGATAAACAGCGATGGATCTACCGAGTTAGTGGATCCGGACTACGATGGGATTGAAGATGAAACGGAAAGGGCTAATTACGAGGCGCTTTCTTCTAAACAGTTATATTCGGATATATTCGATATGACAAGTGCGGCAGGTGCGACAGAGACAGGCGCAACGGGTGCGGTAACACTCGAAACCGATTCCGAAAGCGGAGTAAAATATATCCATGCGGCACTTAAGAATGCTGCCGATTATGTTTCGACAAAGATAACGGATGACGAGACAACGGCTGGCACCATAAGCGGCAACAGCATATATTCATCCGGGGATCCTCTCGCCGATCTGTACAATACTGTAGGCAACATCAAACTCTATACCTTAAGGCACATGGGTACGATAAAGCACGGCACCGCGGCTGGAGAAGAGAATGCTACCGGAGATATGAAATATGACGGCGATATCATATATTCTGCCGCCGATCTTAGGATAAATAATATAAATACAGGTAATAATGCCATAGATTATATTCTGCCGACAGCAGCGGATGTCATTAGCGAGGCAGAAATAGTAGAGCAAAGCTACAGAATATCAGGTGATTATGCTCAAGCTTCAAGCGGCGAGACGGTTAAGGATATCGCCATAAATGCGCGAGAAGTCAAATCCTCATCTGATGATGGTTTGTTTGCCAAAATCAAGGAAGGCCTTGGCAATGTCATTGCAGATACAACAACTTCCCTGACCTATTTCATGGGCAGGATTAAGAAGTATGTGGCATCCCAAACAACTTCGGATGATGAAGTTACAGAAGAGCCTTCGGTAACCTATACAGCTGATGCTGAATATACTGAAGAAGTCAAACTCTATTTTGAGACCACAGGCAATAAGGATAGTAATGGCTGGGAAGAGTATAAATTCGCAGGTGCTTCTTCGGCAGCTCAGGATGATCAGGATTCGCAGAACACTACGGAGACCTATTATGCACTCAGCGATATTTATTCATTTGAAGTCTACCATTATACAATCGGCGGCGATGACAGCAATCAGATATATTGCATAGAAACAGGTACAAATGCAAGCGGTGTGGAAGTTGCAGATGCATTTGATTTAGGCTGTGAGATTCTTGTGACAGAAAATCGCGGAACCGATACTGAGAAGCTTCATGATGTAACAATGTATCCGTATTATTACAATAATGGTGCAAACGGCGGTGATGATAATATTTCGGATTACGATGAGAACAAATACGTACTGGCCATTTCCAGCATCACCGATATAACTGATACAACGAAGCAGGATGTAGATCTTGATGATTCAAAAGTCACTATAGTAGGATCTGTGGTATATAATACCGAGGAATATTACAAGGATGGTAATGGCGAAATCGGAATATTTGCAGCAGCTTCAGCAAATGATGAGAGCACAGAACTTACCAGTACTAATCCTGAAAGCGCAGATAATAATACCGGGGATACTGCAGGAGATACTGCGGGAGATACTGCAGGAGATAATGCAAGCGTTCAGGGTGAAACAGCAACCGGAACTGAGAGCAGTGGTACGGAAACTAACGTTAACGTAGTACAAACTGCAGCTGCAGCCGCAGCCGTACCTGCAATTGATGCTGCCTGCGAGTCTGCCCCTGCGGCAGATAATACTTATGAGCCTGCTCTTGCGACTGATGCTACTTGCGAGTCTGTTCCTGCGGCAGATGCTTCTTGTGAGCCTGCTCCTGTGGCAGCTCTGCCCGAGAATCCTGTCAGCCTGCCGGAGTCTTCGAGCCCTGTAAGCGGTGGCTCTGATAATGACGCGGCATCTTGCGAAACGCCTTCCGGTGACAGTGGCTCTTCGGGTGATGATTCTTCGAGCAGCGATGATTCATCCGACGGCGATTCTTCTGACGACGATTCAGAAGAGTGAGTCAGGGTGAGTCAGGGGGGGAGTCAGGGGGGGACGGTTCTTTTTGACTCACTGAAATTTGGAAAATACGGGACGTAATGTGCGGCACGATAAATAAGATGAATAATAAGAGATTTGCAAATATGATGCGAATCTCTTATTTATGCGCAGGGCCGCACAATGAAATCAGCCCTAACGGGCATGCGGCCCGCGCGGCGAAAGGAATAGTGATTTGCCTGTTTTACTGCTGCGATGGTATCGGTATTGCATATCGAAAGCAAAATGTGCTATTCTAAGTTGCTGCACAACGGTGATATGATTTTACAAACAGTAAAGAGGGCAACATGTACGACATAGTATTTTTTGATCTTGACGGAACTTTGACAGAATCCGCACCCGGAATCACCAATTCCGTGGCGCAGGCGCTTGCTAAGTGGAATATAAAGGTGGAGGATTTGTCAGAACTTAATTGCTTCGTGGGTCCGCCGCTTAAGGAATCCTTTATGAAATATTATGATTTTTCCGAGGAGGATGCGATACGGGCGGTTGCTGAATTCCGCTCATATTATGCGGTCAAAGGTCTCTTCGAAAATGCCGTTTATGAGGGAATTCCTGCACTTTTGGAGCAAATCAAGGCTTCGGGGCGCAAAGTCATGCTGGCAACATCTAAGCCGGAGGAATTGTCGTTTAGGATTCTTGAACATTTTGACTTGATGAAATACTTTGATGAGTTTGCCGGAGCCACGATGGATGAGAAGAGAACGACGAAGTCGGAGGTCATAGAGTATCTTCTTGATAAGCTGCCCGAAAGCGAACGGGATGTATCCAAAATCGTGATGGTAGGAGACAGGGAGCATGACGTTAAGGGCGCTGCGGCATTTGGAATAGATTGCATTGGCGTTCTCTATGGCTATGGAGATAGGCCTGAACTTGAAGCAGCGGGGGCTAAATATATAGCAGCCACTCCGCTTGAAGTGTTTGATTTTCTGTAAGAAAAAACTTTCATAATTAAAAGTATAAAAAATCGTTGACACAGGGAATCCTTTTTGTTAGAATATTCCTTGCGCTGACGACAAAACGTTGTTTTGACGCAGCACGAAAGACCAAGGAGAGGTATCGAAGTGGTCATAACGAGGCGGTCTTGAAAACCGTTTGCCTTCACGGGCACATGGGTTCGAATCCCATCCTCTCCGCTTTAGGTCATAACTTAATATTGGATGATTGAGATTTGACCTGATGGAGAAGTACCCAAGCTGGCCGAAGGGGCTCCCCTGGAAAGGGAGTAGGTCGTTAATAGCGGCGCGAGGGTTCAAATCCCTCCTTCTCCGTGTAGGAGGATTGATTTCTCCGAGAACCTTGACAACTAAACATTACAACCAACCCTGAAAGATTCTAATGAATTTTCA
>R03__coassemble_431_pt1 | contig 24683 bp, 20 predicted proteins | sample R03__metabat2_low_PE_060 | metagenome-assembled genome bin R03
ACGATCATCTCCTGCTTTTCAAACTGATGGATCCTGTATACGCCTCTCTCCTCTATTCCGTGGGCACCCTTTTCTTTTCTAAAGCAGGGAGAATAGCTTGTAAGAGTCTTAGGCAGTTCTTCCTCTTTAACTATTGTATCGATGAACTTACCGATCATGGAATGTTCTGATGTTCCGATAAGGTAAAGGTCCTCACCCTCGATTTTATACATCATGGCATCCATCTCGGCAAAGCTCATAACGCCTGTAACAACGTTGCTCCTTATCATAAAGGGCGGAACACAATAGGTAAATCCCCTGTCAATCATAAAATCACGGGCATAGGCTATAACTGCCGAATGGAGTCTTGCAATATCACCCATAAGATAATAGAAACCGTTTCCTGCAACTTTTCCTGCAGCATCAATGTCTATACCGTCAAAGCTTTCCATGATATCCGTATGATAGGGCACTTCAAAATCAGGCACTACAGGCTCACCGTATTTTGTGACCTCTACATTTTCCGTATCATCCTTGCCGATAGGAACAGAAGGATCGATTATATTGGGGATGACCATCATTATCCCGGTAAGTTTTTCCGTAACTTCAGGCCCTTCCTTTTCAAGCTGGGCAAGACGCTCTGCGCTCTTTGCAACCTCTGCCTTTATGCTCTCTGCTTCTTCCTTTTTGCCTTCCTTCATAAGGGCGCCGATCTGCTTTGAGAGCTGGTTCTTCTTATTGCGAAGATCATCTGCCTCCTGCTGAAGAGTACGACGCTTTTCATCAAGCTCTATGACCTCATCCACAAGAGGAAGCTTCTCGTCCTGAAATTTATTTTTAATATTCTGCTTTACTATGTCGGGATTCTCCCTGACGAATTTAATGTCTAACATTTACTTATCTCCTATTCTGTTTATTCATTATTATTTTAAACAGGCGCTCTCCTATTCAATCTCCGCATGATATTCCTGAAGGCTCTTAACATATCCTGCTCCGCACTGGCGCGCCTTGATGCCGGCAATTGAAGCCTTCGCCGCTGCCATTGTGGTCACATAGGGGATTCTCTGCTTGATAACTCCTTTTCTTATATAGGAATCATCTGTCGCACCCTTCTTATCATCAGGCGTATTTATTACAATCGACACCTCATTATTGGTTATGGCATCAAGCACATTCGGTCTTCCCTGCTGAAGCTTAAATATCTTAGCAGCGGGAATTCCGGCATTTACAATCATATCATAAGTGCCGCCGGTTGCCACTATTTTAAAGCCGCATTCATTAAAGCCCTTAGCAACCTCAACGAGCTCTGCCTTATCCCTGTCATTTACGGAAATAAGGACCGTTCCCGAAAGAGGCAGTGATGTCTGCGTTGCCTCTTCTGCCTTAAAGAAGGCTTCACCGAAGTCCTGAGACATTCCCAAAACTTCACCGGTGGATCTCATTTCAGGTCCTAAAATAGGGTCCACCTCCTGGAACATATTGAAGGGGAATACCGCCTCCTTTACTCCGCAGTGCTTAAAGTGTTTTTCTTTAAGGGCCGGCACCGGAGACGGATTGCCTGTAAGCGGCATTGTTATTATCTCAGTCGCAAGAGGCACCATCCCGATATTGCATACCTTTGATACCAAAGGCACCGTGCGGGATGCTCTCGGATTTGCCTCAAGAACATACACCGTATCATTTTCGATGGCATACTGCATGTTCATAAGACCCTTTACGTTCATCTCTTTGGCTATGCGCTTTGTATAATCTTTGATGATTTCCACATTCTTATCTGAAATATTCTTAGACGGAAGCACGCAGGCTGAATCACCCGAATGGATTCCCGCAAGTTCTATATGCTCCATGACAGCCGGTACAAACACATTCTCACCGTCTGATATTGCATCGGCTTCGCATTCCAGCGCATTATTTAAGAATCTGTCTATAAGTATGGGCCTGTCAGGAGTAACACCTACTGCAGCCGCCATATAAACCTTAAGATGTTCATCATCATGGACTACTTCCATTCCTCTTCCGCCGAGCACGTAAGAAGGACGTACCATAACCGGATATCCGATGCGCTTTGCAATTGCAAGAGCTTCTTTGGTATCAACCGCCATTCCCGACTCCGGCATCGGGATATTAAGCTTATCCATCATGGCTCTGAAGAGATCTCTGTCTTCTGCCATATCAATGGTCTCAGGAGTGGTACCTAAAATATTGACGCCGTATTTTTTAAGATCGGCCGCAAGATTTAAAGGTGTCTGCCCGCCAAACTGGGCAATAACGCCGTCCGGCTTCTCCTTTTCGTAAATGCTTAAGACATCTTCAAGCGTTAACGGTTCAAAGTAAAGCTTGTCTGAGGTGTCATAATCCGTGGAAACTGTTTCGGGATTGCAGTTTACTATTATCGTCTCAAAGCCGAGTTTTTTAAGCGCCATTGCCGCATGCACGCAGCAGTAATCAAATTCGATTCCCTGACCGATTCTGTTAGGGCCTCCGCCTAAAATCATTACCTTCTTCTTATTATTTGATGCAATGGTCTTATCTTCAATGTTATATGAAGAATAATAATATGCACTGTCCTTAGTGCCGCTTACGTGAACGCCTTCCCAGCCTTCCTTAACACCGATCTTTACCCTGGCATTTCTTATCTCTTCCTCGCTCACCTCAAGAAGCTTTGATAAATATTTATCTGCAAAGCCATCCTTCTTGGCCTTTGTCAGTACATCTGCAGGCGGAACGCTTCCCTTATAATTCTTGAGCATTTCCTCTTCTTCAACAAGTTCCTTCATCTCATTTAAGAAGTAAGGTTTAATGCGCGTTATGTTATAAAGTTCATCTATCGATGCGCCTTTTCTTATCGCCTCATACATTATGAACTGGCGCTGTGAAGAAGGCACATGGAGCATATTCATAAGCTCCTTCAAAGAAAGCTCTGAATAATTTGCCGCATCTCCAAGACCATACCTTCCGATCTCTAAGGATCTTATTGCCTTCTGGAAGGCCTCCTTATAGGTCTTACCGATACTCATAACCTCGCCTACGGCCCGCATCTGAGTACCGAGTTTATCCTGGGCGCCTTTGAATTTCTCAAAAGCCCAGCGTGCATACTTAATAACAATATAATCGCCGCTTGGAACATATTTATCAAGAGTCCCGTATTTACCGCAGGGAATGTCCGAAAGGTCAAGACCTGCCGCAAGCATAGCGGATACCAGTGCGATCGGGAATCCCGTTGCCTTTGACGCAAGAGCCGAGGACCTTGAGGTACGGGGATTAATCTCTATTACGATAATTCTGCCGTCCTCGGTATTGCGTGCAAACTGCACATTTGTACCGCCGATAACCTCTATCTTATCAACAATCGCGTATGCCTGCCTCTGAAGCTCCTTTTGAACCTCTTCGGGAATTGTCAGCATGGGAGCCGAGCAGAAAGAATCACCCGTATGAACGCCTAAAGGATCTATATTTTCTATAAAGCATACCGTTATCATCTTTCCGGTTGCATCCCTGACAACTTCAAGTTCTAATTCTTCCCAGCCAAGTATTGATTCTTCAACGAGAACCTGGCCAACCATGGAAGCCTGAAGTCCCCGCTCGCACACAGTCTTAAGCTCTTCCACATTATATACAAGTCCGCCTCCGGCGCCGCCCATCGTATATGCCGGACGCAGTACAACCGGATACCCCAGTTTGTCAGCTATTGCAAGAGCATCATCAACAGTATAGGCCACCTCACTCTTTGCCATATTGATGCCAAGCTCGTTCATCATCTTCTTAAATTCGATTCGGTCTTCTCCCCGCTCTATCGCATCAACCTGAACACCGATGACTTTGACACCGTACTTATCAAGTACGCCTGCTTCATTAAGTTCGGAGCATAGGTTAAGTCCGGTCTGGCCGCCTAAGTTGGGAAGCAGACCATCTGGCCGCTCCTTTTCTATTATCTGGGTAAGCCTGTCAACATTAAGGGGCTCTATGTAAGTGACATCTGCCGTTGCCGGATCCGTCATTATGGTTGCCGGATTCGAATTAACAAGAACTATTTCATATCCGAGTTTCTTAAGTGCCTTGCATGCCTGTGTTCCCGAATAATCAAACTCACAGGCCTGACCGATAATAATAGGACCTGAACCTATTATCAGAATTTTGTGAATGTCATCACGCTTTTTCATTCTTTAAATCCCCGCTTTCTGACTAAAATCACACATATTTTTCCATAATCTTATTGATTATATCAGATTAACGTGTCATATTCCATAGTCTGCAATCTAAAATAATTTATTGATATTAAAGCATAAATGCCACCCCTAAAGGGTGGCATTTATCCTATGATTCTCCTCTGCAGGTTATGATCCAGGGTGCAGGCTGCGTAACATAATTGTGGCGCGAATTAACCTTTGATACCGTAACCTGAATAATCTCCGGATCCGGCATTTTAAAGTTCTCACACATTTTCTGCATTCCCGCTGCAGTTACAAAATCAAGTGTGTATATTACGAATTCCATATTGGGATTGATGCTTAAGAAATACTCAATCTCCTGCTCCATGCTTGCCGATGCCACAAGCATCGTAACATCGGGTACGGGAAGCGCTTCCATGGATTCCTTTGATACGTTGTCAACAATAACAACATTATTAAGACCGAACTTTTCTACATTGTCTTCTAAGGCCTTTCTGTCATTTCCGTCATATTCAACGGCAATTATCGTGCCCTCGCCGTCTAATATCGCACTTTCAACAACAATTGATTCTCCGGAAATAACACATACATTCTTACCCTCTTCTATCTGCATCTTGGATAAGAGAATGGAACGTATCTCACTGCCTACGTATTTAACGCTTCCCCTTGCGAAGGTACTGTTGTCAATTCCGAACTTAACAGTGCTTCTTGCATTGGGATTTAAAATAAGCATACCGGCAGAAGCATTAATTCCCCTGTCGATCATATGCGAAAGCTTATCCTTCTTAATCTCTCCCTTAGGTTCGCTTCCCTCATTATAAACTACGGTACAATCCCCCAGTCCCGCATTATACATACGATAGAATATATCGGGATGTCCGGCCTCCGTAAATACGAGAACGCACCTGTGAGCCTCAACCGTGGGAATGATATTCTTATTTTTTCTCGTAATATCAAGAAGCTTAACGTGTTCTAAATCCACTTCCGTATTGTCACTGAAATACTGAAGCCAGGAAATAATACTTGAATTATTGAATAATCTTGTATCCATTTATGCCTCCTTTGCACACTTATGCTGAAGATCCTCCCAGCGTCTGTCAACTTCCTGCTGGAACTGCTCTATAAGATTCTCATTGCCGGGTTTAAATAAATGCTTAAACCTGCCCTGTTCCTTAAGGAAGTCCTCAATCGGAAGCTTCTTCTTAGGTTCATAGGTTATTCTCCATACACCGTGATCCACCTCGAACATAGGCCAATAGCAGGTATCAATTGCAAGCTGGCATATCTTCATTATATCGGCCGTCTCGTATCTCCAGCCTCTCGGGCAGGGAGCCATTATATTAAGGAACGCAGCGCCCTCTGTATATATGGCCTTCTCGCTTCTTCTGTGAATATCCCTGAAATCTTTTGTGAACGTGGTCTGTGCCACATAAGGAACATTATGGTCTGCAATTATGGCGGCAAGGTCTTTTCTGCTCTGCATTTTGCCGTTTGAAGCGCTTCCGACGGGTGTTGTTGTCGTATCGGCAAACCTCGGAGTTGCCGAAGATCTCTGGATACCCGTATTCATATAGGCACCATTATCATAGCATACATACACCATATCATGTCCTCTTTCCATTGCGCCGGAAAGAGACTGAAAACCTATATCGTATGTTCCGCCGTCACCGCCAAAGGTTATGAATTTAAAATTGGCATCTTCGGGAAGCTTTCCCCTTTTCTTAAGAGCCTTATAAGCAGTCTCGACACCCGAAAGCGTAGCTCCCGCATTTTCAAAAGCATTATGTATGTAGGAATCCTCCCATGCCGTATAAGGATACATAAAGGAAGATACTTCAAGGCATCCCGTTGCATTGCCTATTACTGCATAATCGTTTTCCTTAAGTGCCCTAAGCACTGCTCTTACGGCTATTGTTGCACCGCAGCCTGCGCACATGCGGTGTCCCGGAGCAAGCCTCTCCGGTTTATTCATCACTTCTTTTAAATTATATCCGGCCATCTTAACACTCCTTACTGCGCAATCCGATATAACGGTGCTGCTTTACTTTTTTACCATTTTCTGCAACTTCATAAAGTTCATTGAATATCCCTACTGCACTGTCAACCGTAAAATCACGACCGGCAAGACCATAGGTGTAGCACACTGCCTCAACATCCGTATGATTTTCAAAGAGGGCACATCTTACCTCGCTTGCAAGAGGCCCGCCGTGACCGTTGTAGCTCTCGCATCTGTCCATAATCGCAACTGCTTTAGCTGATGATAATGCCTTTGCTATAAGTTCAGCCGGGAAGGGACGGAATACGCGAAGCTTAAGGACTCCGACCTTATGACCTTCATTTCTTAAATCATCAACTGCCTGCTTGGCTGTTCCTGCGGCAGAACCCATTATAAGCATGATATAATCGGCATCCTCGCATCTGTAGGCTTCAAAAAAGTCAAAGCCGCGTCCGAATTTCTCCCTGAATTTATCAGCCACCTCTTTTATTACTTCAGCAGAAGCTTCCATTGCCTGTTCCTGATTGTAGCGTGCCTCCATTGCGTAGTTGCTGACTGAATAAGGGCCCACTGCCATGGGCTTCCCGGGGTTTAAGAGATACTCTTCGGGTTCATACTCTCCCACAAATTCTTTAACGCGAGCATCCTCTATAAGTTCAATGTTCTGAACTGCATGACTTGTTATAAAACCGTCCTGACATATCATTACCGGAAGGTGCACACGCTTATCTTCCGCAATGGGATATGCCTGAATAAAGTTATCATAAGCCTCCTGATTGTTCTCTGCATATATCTGAATCCAGCCCGTATCCCTTGCGCCCATTGAATCGGTGTGATCGCAGTTGATATTAATAGGACCTGAAAGCGTTCTGTTTACTAAGGCAAGCACTAACGGGAGCCTGTTTGAAGCCGCAAGAAGAAGCTCCTCCCACATAAGCGCAAGACCGCAGGAGGAGGTTGCCGTAAGGCTTCTTGCTCCTGCCGACTGAGCACCTATCGCCGCACTCATTGATGAATGTTCACTCTCTACAGGAATAAACTCCGTATCCATCTCGCCGTTTGCTATATAGGTTGATACCATCTGTGGTATTTCCGTTGACGGTGTTATGGGGAATGCCGGCATAACATCCGGATTAATCTGTTTTATTGCGTAAGCAACTGCTTCGTTGCCCGACATACGATCCTTTATACTCATATCACACCTCCTGCCCTTCTGTCATCTCAATTGCACCGAAGGGGCATGCCTTCTCGCATATACCGCATCCCTTGCAGTGATCATAGTCAAAATCACTTCTTTTTGAATCCTTAACGGGAATCGCGCCATCCGGGCAAACAGGTGCGCACAAAAGACACTGTTTGCATTTTTCCGAATGGAATACAGGTGTATTTGTCCGCCATTCACCTGTTTTAAAATCCTTAGCCGTACCGCCTGCAAATACTTTAAGTCCTTCCGTCAGTTCTTCGCAGGGACTCTTTTCATTTATCTTTGATATATCGGTTCTCATCACTTACCTCCCTTTAATGCTTCAAATGTCTTCGTCAGTGCCTGCATATTGCCTTCTATAACTTCGGGCTTCTTGGCAAATTTATGCTCATAGGAAGCTCTCATCTCACCTATAAAGGTATCCTTTGGCATAATCTCTCCAACCGCAACAGCCGCTGCGAGCATCGGTGAGTTGGGAAAATATTTACCGAGCGCTTCAACGGAGATCTTTCTCGCATCTACGGTATATACGCTTCCCGCATACCCCTTAAGATAAGGCCGTATCTCCTCGGGTTCCTTTTCAGTATTCACTATTATGGCTCCGTCTTCTTTAAGCCCCGCCGTCACATCAACAGAATTAAGAAGTGTCTCATCCACTACCACAACAAGATCGGGTGTATATATATTCGAATGCACCCTTATGTCATTTTTTGATATCCTGTTGAAGGCCGTAATCGGTGCTCCCATTCTCTCCGGTCCGTATTCAGGAAAACCCTGAACATAAGCACCCGTCTTAAAGGCTACATCCGCAAGCAGCAGGGCTGCGGTTTTGGCACCCTGGCCGCCACGCCCGTGCCATCTGATTTCGATTCCGTTTTCTCTCATGTGTTCTCTCCTCTATTCTTTATTTTTCCTTATTTGATCTATGTGCAAAATTTCCTTTAGCGCCTCTGCGATATGCTATAATCGAGTAGGAAGGGAGCAATCCCGCACCTACTCGCCCGCGAGGCGGCGGTCAGCGAATGCTGGCATATTCCTTATGCCGCCTCTGCGATATAAGAAAAACCCCGTAGACCTGAATCTGCGGGGTTTTGATAACAAATTTACTTTGCTGCTTTTTCTTTCTTGGCTGCAAGCGCCTTATCCGAAGGCCTTACAAGGAACATAGACAAAAGCAATGCTACCACATACAATGCCAAAGTCACATACAGCACCATCTGATAGCCGGTGGGGTTAACCATGATTCCGCCATGATCTACCTCTTCGCCAAAATGGTTAACAATAAATGTTGCCATCTGGTTACCGCTCAATCCCGCAAATGCCCATGCGGAAAGTGTAATACCGTGAATTGCCGAAATACTACCCATTCCGTAATGGTCTGATAATAATGTAGGTACGTTGGAGAAGCCGCCGCCGTATCCTGCGTTTACCACGAAGATAAGCGACAGCACCAGAATGACGAGTACAATGTTGCCTTCACCATTCTTAATGCCTCCGGTAATAATGGTAAGAGCCGTAAATGCAATTGATAATATGAAAATCATCTTGTAAATGGTATTACGGTCCTTCATAAGATCTGCCCATGCAGAAAAGCCCAGGCGGCCTGCGGCATTGAATATTGCCGAAACAGTTGAAATAATACCTACGCTTGCTGCAAGGCCTATGCACTTAACAATCATCTTCTCCTGAGATATAAGTGCCAGACCGCATGTAATGTTGATATAGAACATAAACCATATGCCGAGATAGTTGCCTATGGGTTTTGTCTTAATTGTCTCAAGAATGCCGGGCTTCTTCTCATCCTTTGCAGGCTCATGCCAGCCATCAGGCTTAGCTAAGAGAAGGTGTCCTACGAACATCATGATAAAATATACAACTGCAAGTATCCAGAACATCTTGTATATCTCACCGTTCTGGTTATCGCCCAATATTTTCTGCATTATAGGAGAAGCTATAGCCTTAGCTCCGCCAAAACCTGCAACCGCAAGACCTGTTGCAAGGCCTTTCCTGTCCTCAAACCAGAGCATAAGCGTCTTAACAGGCGAAAGATAACCTGTGCCGAGACCTATACCCATTACAAGACCGTAGGAAATATAAATACCGATAAGGGATACATAGCTGTGCTGATGAGCACCGCCGTAGTAGATGAAAAAGCCTGTGCCTGCCATACCCAGTGTAAAGCAGATTGTTGCAATAAGAGATGATTTGTGAATATCTCTCTCAACAACGTTGCCTAAGAATGCCGCTGACATACCCAGGAAGAAAATCGCAAAAGAAAATGCCCATTCTACAGCAGACTTTGTAAATCCTATATAATCTGCTATCTCCTGCGAGAAGATTGACCAGCAATATACCGTACCGATACTGAAATGAAGTAAAAGTGCGGGAATAGCTGCTCTAGTCCATCTGTTTGAGTACTTACCCATTATCGTGACCTCTTTTCATCAAAAATACATTCTGCGCACACCTACACGCATCAAAACAATATTATATAGAAAAAAATCAAAAAAGCAAGTGTTAAATATGCATAAAAACGCCCCTGCGCAAGTCAGAGGCGTTGTCATTATTATCAGTTCTTAATATCCTTAGCGTCAAAAGGATCTCCGCATTCAGGGCAGAACTTAGGAGGATTGGCGGGATCCTCAGGCTCCCATCCGCACTTATCGCACTTATATAAAGGTGCGCCTGCCGGTTTGGGACTGCCGCAGTTGGAACAGAACTTACCCTTATTAACGGTTCCGCAGGAGCATGTCCAGCCATCAGCTGCCGGCTGAGGCTTTCCGCACTCTGCACAGAATTTGCCGGTATTACCCGCAGCACCGCAGGAGCATGTCCAGCCGGCTGGAGCAGCTGCATTCTGTGTTCCGGCTGCCTGGGGCTGCTGCATCTGTGCCCCAGCTGCCTGGGATTGCTGCATCTGCATGGCAGCAAGTGTCTGTCCGTTTATGCCGCCTGCCTGCTGAGCCATATTCATACCTGCAAAGGCCATCATGGGGCCTGCCGATGTATTGGAAGCTGCTGCCTTCATGGCATCTGCCTGGGCGCCAACCATTGTACCCATGGCAACACCGGAAGCCGTACCCATCGCGCGGGCTCTCTGAAGCTCTTTTATCATCTGTTCGTCTTCTTCTGACGCCGTTACGCTTGATACACCGAAAGATACTATCTTAAGACCTCTGAGTTCAGTCCATTTCTTCGATAATACCTCATTAAGAGCATCTGCAATTTCCTGCGTATGTCCGGGAAGTGAACTGTAACGGATGCCCATATCCGAAATCTTGGAGAAAGCAGGCTGAAGTGCTGTAAGAAGTTCCGTCTTAAGCATTGATTCAATCTGTACTCTCTTATATTCATCGGTAACATTACCTGCAACATTTGTGTAGAAAGCAATGGGATCCACTACTTTATAGGAATATTCACCATGGCAGCGGATTGATATATCAACATCAAGATTGACATTATTATCAACAACTCTGAAGGGTACGGGATTAATAGTGCCGTATTTATTCCCCACAAGTTCCTTCGTATTAACGTAATATACTCTCTGATCCTTTGCCGTATCGCCGCCAAAGGTAATCCTTCTGCCCATCTGCTTAAAGGTAGCAAGAATGTTCTCGCCCAGATCACCATAGAATATGCTCGGCTCAGTGGATGTATCATAAACAAATTCACCGGGTTCGGCACATATTTCAACTACAGCTCCCTGATCCACAATAAGCATGCACTGTCCGTCCGCAACAGCAACGATTGAACCATTGCTTATGATGTTATCCGAGCCCTTCGTATTAGAGCTTCTCTTCTTATCTACTCTTTTCTCTGCTTTCTTAAGGATAGTATCCGCGGGAATTGCGTCACAATAAAAATAGTCTCTCCATGAATCCGCAAGCGCTCCGCCGGCTGCTCCTAATGCTGCTTGAATCAATCCCATAAGTTATTCCTCCTGTAAATAATTTCGATAATTTAATTATATAGCCTCTGCGATATGCTATAATCGAGCAGGAAGGGAGCAATCCCGCACCTACTCGCCCGCGTGGGCATCCTACACATTATAACATATGCCGCAAATCAATTAAAGAAAAATCATATAATTTTCCCATTATCTCCGCCGTAAAAAGAGTCTTTTGATTTTCCATGAAAAGCCTTTGCCCTTAGGCTGCACCTCCCCCTGCTCATAAAGGGCATCTCCCAGCTCATAAGCAGAATTTTTCTGACACTCTTCCTCATATTCACGATAATTCTTCATGAGTTTCCTGTCCTTAAGAAGAAGGTTGTATTCCCTGTCGTATTGGGCGAAATAATTATCAAGGCGCCCGCGAAGAAGCAGGGCAAAGCGCGGATCGCTTTCAAAATCCTCACACACAATTCGCACATGATCTAAAAGTATGAGAAAATCATCCTGCCTGTACACATTTCCGAACCTGTTCGGGTCACACTTTTTAAGTTCTTCATAAGCCTTCTGCGGTTCATTAAAGAAGCAGTACAGCTTGCCGAGCATATAAAATACCCATGTTCCGTAATCACTTGAGGATGCGACCTCTTCCGATAATCTTATATATACTTCAAAGGCACTCTGATATTCGCCGTCAAGGAAAAGGCTTAAAGCTCTTGAGAGCATCTCAGGTACGCTTATATCGCCCAGTTTATCGACCCCCTGCGGCAGAACAAGCTTTAAATCCTTATACTGCTTAACGCTTTGAGGCTTAAGTTCCTTCTTATCCTTTTCAAAAATAAGCAGCTCATCAATATCGTCTGCACCCACGGGAAGATTATTGCGGTATTCCGCATATTTCTTGCGCCCCATATCATTGCAGGTCGTCTCATATTCATCAAAAACATCAGCGATTTCAGTGGCTGCGGCAGCAACTGCCTGCCTGTGGCTGTCGGCATACTCAGCATCGATTCTTGCACGATAATAAATTCTTATCTGCCTCTCGTATTTCTTCATACGCTCGTCAAGAAGCGCATGACCTAAATGTGTATAAAAATCATCCTCATTATCGATAAATTCCATATGGCATCTGTAATAAAGCGCCACTGCTCTTTCAAAATTCCCGGCAAAATAATAGATTTCCGCCAACAGGAAGAGAGTATCCGTGTATACAGGCTGTGTGGGATCCGCATAGCGCAGCACCTTTTCAAGCCGCAGTGCAGCCTCATCCATTCTGTCAATTCCGCGATAATACAATGCCTCATTTATAAGATTGATTATTCCGCCATTATCCATGCGGTTCTCATCTATATCCATTATAAGATTAATGGCATCCTCAAAGGTATATTCCATATCCTCAAAGAAAATGCACATTCCGCTGTCATCTGCCAGAATCTTAAGATTATACTGGGCCAGGCGCATATTCACGGCTTCAATCGCGCCGCTGAATTCTTCTGCCGTGCCAAAGGGTTCAATCCCTATATACTGTCTGAAGGCATTTGCTATCATCCTTATAAGAACAGCCTCAGACGAATCCTCCGAAAACCACAAAACAGCTTCTGTTTCTATGTCCCAGTTGCATATCGGAGCATCCTTTTTGATCTCTTTTTGCACTATATTAAGCCGCACGGAATGATCTGATCCCAAAAGGATCAAAGAATCGCCGTCGAGAATGTACTTGGCGCAGGCACCGTATGATGAATCAACAGCCGCAACTGTCTGAAAGAGCCTTATATCAAGCTGTCTGTAAACTTCAAATGTAATCATAAATTATCCCCTGTCCCCTATTTGATGCACTAAATGATACAACAGCATCATATCTATTTTAATTCTCATTTATATAGAAATCAATACTCAAGCTATGTTATGATTTATTTAAAGAACGTCTCGAAAGGACTTATTATATGAAGAAAATCATAGCAATCGCCTCTGTTGCGCTTCTGGTATTTTTGTATGCCGCAACACTCATTGCGGCCATCGCCGATACAACTGCAACACTTGATTTTTTCAGGGCAAGCGTCGCCGCAACGATAATCGTTCCCGTGCTTTTGTATGCATATCTGTGGTATTACAAATATAAGCACCGCGGGGACGGTGATGATACAAAGGCATAATACGCAAAGTATTGTAAACGCCCAAATGCTGTGCTACAATTGCAACGGTTAATGAGGTCATATTTTAAGGAGGCCGGTTACGGATAATAAACTTACGTTAAGTTATGATTTATACAGGGTTTTCTACTACGTGGCCAGGCACAAATCCTTAACAAAGGCCGCAGCCTGTCTCGGTGTATCGCAGCCCGCAGTCAGCCAGTCATTAAAGCAGCTTGAGGACATACTTAAGGTCAAGCTTACCGTAAGATGCTCCCATGGGATTAAGCTTACAGAGGAAGGGCAAAAGCTTTACCCGCTTGTCAAAAAGGGATGTGATGCTTTTGATAAGGTCACCTGCCTTTTTGAAAATGATTCCTTATCATCAGGTAAGTCCGTTATCCGGGATTGTTTTATAAGCGGCACGCAGTATTGTCATTTTGCCGGGCAGAAGCTCCCCTACAGGATATTGGAGCACATTCCGGTCATTCTGCCGCCGGCTTCTGATTCCTGCAGAGTCAATCTTAATGATTTTCTCAGCCATATCGGCATTAAGCTAAAGCCCGCAGCGGAGCATGACAGCTACACCGCAATCCTCTCCGATACGATATTAAATACCGGCATTGGCTATATGCCCTACGATTACGCAAAACCTTTTATAGACTCAGGAGAGGTATATCTGCTCACCTTTGAATCCGATATCCCGCCAAGAGGCAATTGATACAATTTGTGACTCTTCTGCCTTAGAGCAGATTGATATAAGTCATATGAAGAGGAGAAAAAAATGGAAAAAAAGCTTGTCTACAAAGGAAAAACAAAGGATGTTTTTGAACTCGAAAACGGTAATTACCTTCTCAAATTCAAGGATGACTGCACCGGCAAGGACGGCGTCTTCGATCCCGGTGAGAATTCCGTTGGCTTAACGATCGAAGGTGTCGGAGATGTCAATCTTCGTATGTCCGACTACTTCTTTGCAAAGATCAACGCCGCAGGTATTAAGACTCATTTCGTAAAAGCCAACATGGAAGATACGACGATGGAGGTCCTGCCCGCAAAGGTATTCGGTCACGGTCTTGAAGTTATCTGCCGCTATAAGGCTGTAGGCAGCTTCTTTAAAAGATACGGCGAGTATATCGCAGAGGGCGCAGATCTTGATGCTTACGTTGAGACCACTTTTAAGAATGACGAAAAGGGTGATCCCTTAGTAACAAAGGATGCTCTTGTTGCTCTTAATGTCATGAGCGATAAGCAGTATGAAGATGTAAAGAAAATGACTCAGGATATCACTAAGATCGTTGCCGACGATCTCAAAGCAAAAGGTCTTGACCTTTACGATATCAAATTCGAGTTCGGTTATGATAAAGACGGCAGCGTAATGCTGATTGATGAGATTGCATCAGGCAACATGCGTGTATATAAGGATGGCAAGTATATAGATCCCATGACCTTATCGGGATTGTTCTTTGCCTAAATCATTGTTCATTGAGGTATTAAAATGCAGGAAAAACGTCAGGGTGAGCGTCTCCCCATAGGAATAAAATTATCTGTCAGCAATCTTTATAAAGAGGACACCAATACAATAATGGATCTCGACCTTGCAGTTGAGGTTACTGATATCTCCTCAAAGGGTATAGGCTTCGTATCGGAATGCGTTCTTCCGGTCGGTTATTTCTTTATAGCCAACTTAGAGCTCGCCGCTGACCTTCCGCAGATTATTACCGATGTCCGTATAATCCGCTCAAGCGCAATAGATAAAACGCGTTATCACTACGGATGCGAATTCGTGGCAATATCTCCGAGCGTTCAGAGCATGCTCGATGAGTTTGCCCAAAGATTATAAGGTTGTCTCTTCCATTATCCCTCACACCGGGATACTATCCCTCATACTGGGATACTATTCCGAGTATCTGCTGCGCATACTGGGGATATTCCTTAACTAAGGACTCAATTTCCTTCTTGGCATTTTCAAGATTATAGATTTCAAAATCAATTCCCTTTTTAAGGCGCTGTCTCATTACGATCATTTCGTGGCGCGTGCTCTCTTCTTCTTTGGGATCCGTAAGGACTCTGGGATTATATACAAGAGCCGACGGATCTGTAATATGATAATGCTTAAGCACCTGATACAACTCTCTTCTTGCAGCAGAAAGCCGCTCTTCAACATCCGAATCATGAAGCCTTGAGGCCTTCTCCTCCTGAAACTTCTCCCACATATATCCAAGCTCATGGGAATTCATTATGCCGTACTTTGCATAATTATAATCAAGGACATTTGTTATATTTACGTATTTGATTTTGACCGTATTCTGAAGCAAGATTGTCTTGTTGAGTTTCCTGTTGGCACGGGTTATCTCACGCTGCGCATTTGTGAAGGATACAAATACCGCCGTCAAGGCTAGGGCGAAACAGGCCGCCAATATAACAAGTCCCATCTGAATATCAATGCGTATGCTCTTATGCACTATAAGAAGCAGCACTGCCGCCATAGCCGCAGCGAAAATCACAACAAGCGCCCAGCTTCGTGCGTTCCTTACCTTGTTCCGCTCTTCCTTGCGCTGATAGGCTATTGCTCCCTTTTCTCCTTCGAGCAGATTAAGATCACGCCTTACTATCATCTGATATTCTTCATCGGCCTTTAGTTTTTTAAGAATATCGGGAATCTCATCCTCAAGCTGTTCCATCTGATGATACTGGGCTTCGGTAATTTTCCGGGAGGGGCGCACATACTTTTCTTCATCATCTTCTATCTTTACGATTTTCTTCGCCTGCAGCTTAACAAGACTTCTGTCGTGCATGGGAAGCGAATCAATCTCATCAAGATCCGCAAGAGAATGAAGGACCTTCTGGTATTCGCTCTTCTGCTTCTCCACATCTTTAGAGGCCGATGACATCATCTCGCAGCAGTCCCTGACATACTGCTCCCGGGCCACGCCGTCATGAACGTCTATATTGCGGCGCCTCTTTGATGATTTAGCTAAGGAATCCATAAGGGATTCTGCGCTTTCACCGTCAAAATCTCCTATCTCTATATCATCAAAATCATATTCGCCAAAGCCTAATTTTTCTTTGATCCATGTAAATATATTCATGATCCTGCCCTGCTTAAATCAAGATTCACCCCTCACATAAATTTCATTATGCGCCCTACGCATAAGAAAGGGGCATCTGATACTCAAATACTCCTCATATAACGCCTGCATCCATGCTGCGCCTGTAGTCCTGCTTCCACTTATCGAGAATCTCCGCGCTCTTATGCTCAGCCGCTGCGATATCCCCTGCCTCCCTTAAGGTGAGAACGTCCTGAACATCTTTTACGTATTCGCCATCCGGCTCTGAATTTTCGGCCAAAGACAAGCGGCGCTGGGCCTCAATGACAAGATATTCCTCATAGCCGCATCTTATCGCCATTCTGTCAAATTCCTCTTTTTTTAAGGACATGCGCATTGCAGCCAGATACATGATAAGACTTTCCTTATCACCGTCAAGTTCATAGGCCTTCTTAAAATATTCCGCCACCTTATCAAACATAAACATCCTTGCGTAGGCGCAGGCAATATTATGAAGAATGGCACTGCAAAGCTCGGGTTCATCCTCCCACTTTACATTCGAAAGCACATACTGATACTCTTCTATCGCCCTTGTATATTTATCTGCCTTAAGCAGATTATCACCCTTTGCCTTACGCTTCGCCGTAAAGCTTAAGGTGGCATTATCAACAAGTATCTGCCTTATGCGGCGGATCTCATTCTCATCGCAATATCCCGTAAGCGTAAGAAGAGCCGTTACCATCTCACCGGTAGTCTTATTGGCTTCTTTAAGTTCTTTAAGACTTTCGCCTATTTCCTTAAGCTTAAATTCTTCGATTATAAAATCACACAGGCCCGTATCTATCAGATCATTATCGAGAATATATGCGTTTTCCATAAGGTAAAAGCACAGTTCATCCATGGAGTAAATATTTACTCCAAGTCCTGATAAATAATATGGAGTTTGTGAAAGAGCGCCTATGCTCAGATACAAATCAGCCATCTTCTACACCATCTCTATGATTTTCTCCCACTTCTTGCCTGTGGAAGGATAAAACTCACCAAAACCCAGATCCGTAACGCACAGCTTAAGCCGCACATCCGATTCAAAATCAACATTAAGCCGCATCCTGCAGCCCCTTGCAGGGCGCTTTGGCAGACCGTCAAGCTCTATTACTATTTTCTCGGGGCTCTTGCCGTCAAGGGGAGTTATTAATATGTCCACTTCTTTTGTATCCCCCAGCTGAAAATCATATTCAGCCCCGGAATCATACCAGTTATCACCTGCATCGGCAATTGCCAGATACTCTTCATTTCCCCTTACGTTCATATAAATGCCCAGATTGAATTTAAGCTTATCCTGCCCTAAGAACACGTAATCCTTATTAAGCCTGCAGGGCTCAAACTTATCCTTTCCGCAATAGCACGCACCCTTTGAGTACAGATTCCTGCCCTGGAAGACACGCTTACCCATGCACAGATATTTAAGTGTTTTATCGCACCAGCCGCCCTCAAAGCCTTCACCGAGCAAAAACACCGTTCCCACCGTGCGTCCGCTAAAATAGTCATGGGCAGTCGTAAGAAACAGCTCATCAAGCCTCTGCTGTTTCTCCTTTGATTCCTCTTCTTCCATCATTGTATGGGGTTCTTTTATATCGATAAAATCATTGCGGTCAACAAACGCAACCACCGGCTCGGTATGGCGGTTCATCCATAAACCGTATGCCTTAAGATAGTTGGCGGAATAATCGAATACAGACACCTCATAATCCCAAAGGGAGCTTTCCTGATGGAGCATATAATAATATATGCTCTCTTCATATGTCTGAAATATGATTTTCTCCCTCGGAACCGGTATGCTCTCTGCGACCTTTTCAAGCACATCAACCATCCTGCCCTCTAAGGTTTCTACCGTAATTATCATCGTAGCCACCTGATCGGGAGTCATTATCATGGACAAGAGATTAAGCGAACGCCTGACAAAGAGCACTAAAAGTTCAGCCGCATCATAGGCTTCCCCTTCTATTTCAACCTTTGCGCCTGCTGCCGCAAGGCCTACGATCTGGCTTACAAGCGTGGCATTTCCGTTCATGGCCGCCATCTGAGCTCCCTTGCCGTATTCCCACTGGCTTACGCCCTTACGTTTCGATAATACCGTAGGCGTGCCAAGCCTTGTATCCCCATCATCGGCTGCGATAGTCTGCGGAACGGACCCGTTAAGTTCCATATATGTAATCTGTGACATTCTGTCATTAAGGTCATAGCCCAGAACATACTTTTGCTTCATTATCTTAACTTAAACACCTTTCTGGCAAAGGAATCTGCTTCAACATATTCCTGCATTAATTTAACAAGCGTGCCGTCATCATTTACGGTCTTTGATACAACCATATCATTCAGCATGCTGTAGCGCGATTCACCGGCAGAAACCTTCGTGTCGCTTACTGATATTGAATCACTTGCAGTAAGCTGCTCCCTTCCGTTGCGCTCCTCCGTTATGTAATACTGAAGATTCTCACCGAAGAAAAGAATGAACTCCCGCTCAAATATTCCGCCAAACACATTGCGCATTTCCTCCGTATGGTATTCATCTTCATTTATCATCTCATCCTCAAGTATGTAATGAAGGACTACCCTGCTCTCGGGATTTGTCCTGTATTCAATAACAGTCTTATCCGTATATTCTATAAGCTCCGGCACTGCATCCTGATAAGCGGCAAAGAAGGAGAAATAAATATTCCTATGGAGAAAATCAATCAGAAACGCCACCAGCATTTCCTTGATTTTCTGGCTGTAGGAAGTCTCCTCCTCCGCATAATACTTAAGGAGTGCCAGACGGCAGGCATCATTTAGCTTCTCGCCAAGCCTGTAATTATGGATTATATGTGCGAATACCCTCTCGTCAGTAAGCCTCTCATGGGTAAAATATTCATACGCACTGTTTGATAAATAAGCCAGTTCAACCTTTGCAGAAGATCCGCATGATATATATTCTTCGAATATATCCTCTCTTTCACCCACCGTCGTATGGGTATACAGCATCTGTATGATAAGACGCTCCATCAAAGAGAAGCACTCCACATCGAATTCCTTTGCCGCTTTCCACAGATTCCTAAGTTCCTTCGTAAGACCCGCAAAATGATCCACCATATATTTAAGCGTAGTCTCATCATACTTGCCATTCTTAAAGGCCTGGTAGCACAGTTTAAGCAGCATCGTATCCGGAAGAAAATCAGTCTGATTGATCATATGATTGCATATACGCACAAGAACATTTGCCGAGACTTCTTCAATACCATATATGCTGACTGTCTGATAGGCCTCCGAATACATGCCCCGCAGGACATAAAACTGCACCACATCTGCTCTGTCTCTCTGCGTAAGATTCTTAACCTCAAGATGGATAAGAAAATCATCCAGTGTTGATATCTGATCGTTATCATAATAGTAACGGAGCAGCGACATCCTTATATCTTTCTTGTAGCGTTCGGAAACCTCCTGCGACTGGGCAAGCTCCCTGCAGAATTCCACGTTCTTATCATCAACAGTAACATAATGCTTTCGCCCCTCGCACAGATACATTGAGAAGTATATATTATCTGATACAAAATTACGGATTGCAGGTATATATACTGCTTCATTAATAAGCTTGCGCACCTTCTCCTCTGGCACCAGCCTTCTTCGTCCCTTTGAGTCCTCATAAAACAATGCGTATGCGGAAGAATAAATTGTCGGATACGCATATCCTTTTATAAAGGAGAAGGAAAGCTCGCTTACAAACTGATCCTGTATGAGTATGACTTTCTCATAAGCATTATCCTCTGTATCCGGTGATACCTCTACTGCAAAAATCAGTCTGGATAAATGTCCTGCGAGAGAAGGCCTTATATTCTCCGTATCAAGCACATCAATATATATTTCCGCAAGGTTTGCATTAATATGTTCGGCTTCAATCTGCTCGGCTGCAAAAATCATCATCTTCTCGCGATATGACTCATAAACCTCAGGAATCTCTCTCCGGTTGTGTATGACATTGGCATATAAAAAGGCCATATGATGATAATCCATCTCATTTGAGAAGGTAAAATACATAAGCACGGATTTGGGTATTATCCCGTCATAATCGGCAGGAATGGTGTACATATAGTACTCATATAATCTGGTGATACGAAGCTGTGCTCTTATGCCTCTTTCATACCAAACGAAGCATTCTCTTTCCGTTCGATTCCCTTTAATAAGAAGTGCGCATATCACTTCAACAAGATCGACCGAAGGATGCAGTTCATAAAGCATTGTAAGCAGCTTATATAAGAGGTGCGAATAAGTTCTTGCCTTGCTGGCTATATATGTCACCTGGTTGGATAATTCCTCATCAAAGCGCTTCTGCTTTGTGGCAAACAAAAATACCTGAAGTTCCAAGTCATTAAGCTTGGTAACCCTTGCAGGATTATAAGCATAATAATTATATGCCTCTATATAGAGCACCGGCGATGCTATCCCGCCTGCAAACAGCTTCTCTATTGCCTCGATCCTTACAGCCTTTGAAACATCATATTCATCATCAAGATACAAAAGTGTCCAGAGTATTGCGAAGCTCCTCGGGTTCCTGTCAAAAAGTTTGTGTACCTCATCCGTAGCCTTTGCAATGTGTGCTTCGTCCCTTGTAAGAAGCGATTTAAGATAAAGATAGTATGCATATGCTTCATCGCCAGCATTCATAAGATCCATTTCGCCTTCAATATGTTCTAATATCCAGCCTGCCTCCGCGTCTCTCTTCTGCGTTAACAAAAGCTGGGCCTGGTATAACCTCGAAATGGGATTTTTATCGTCAAGCGCATTAAGGCGCTCTACGATCTTCATTGAATCACGCACCCATGAAGATACACTTATCTTCTTCATTCTGAAGGAAATATAACTTTGCATGAGCTTCGCAATGAGATTGCGCTTCTCTCTTCGCTCAATCCTTATGGCATTGGCACGGGCGCGCTGCCTTGCGACTATTGTAATCGTAAGTTCCTGATTGGCAGTCGTTATTGATATTCTTCCGAAATTGCGCCCTTCATGAAGTTTCTCATCTATAATAAAGAATACAAGATTATGCGTATTACCTATAAAGTCGCTTTCACTTAAATGATCCTTTTCAAGCTGGATAAATGCAGCATCGGAATTAAGCTTTGCCTCAGCGCAGCCCCAGGTGGATTTATGCAGCTGGACGTCGCAGCGCATAACATCGGTTACCTCATTGAATTCAAAGGCACTCCTATCCACCGAAAGCATAACCGGACGCTTCTTGTTGACGGAAATAAGAAAATCATCCACGGCCTGGGAATTATTAAGGCGGTTTAAAAAGCCTCTGTATTTGCCGTAGTTCATTCTGTCATTGCCTTCGAATATTCCTTCAAACTGCGGGGAATAGAAAAGGTTTACCGCCTCAGCCCAGCTTACCTGAGCCTGATTGGCAAAGTGAAAGAGGTTTCTCACGCTCCCCATGGAGCCTTCTATAAGGCCATAGGAAACAGAAAATGCAAAAGGAAGATAATACTCACCGGCATCACTTACTATCTGGATATCACCCTTTACGATATCGCCGAGCTCTAAGCCTGTTGAGTCAAACACGAACCCGATTGTCTCTTTAGTGCCGCTTACCTCCTCCGTTCTGCACACAAGGCGCATATCCGATGAGTATATATATGCCGAAAACTGTGTATCAGAAGTGGAATACAGGACAAAGGAGCCTTCATAAAGCGTGCCTTTTTGTATCGATGCTTCAATTCTGCTTACGGAAAATGCAAGACGATTGGGCGATGTCTCGAAAATACCATCCGCATATCTGTCGATTATTTCACGCAAAGCTCCTTTACCTCCCTCGTATATTTGGTATATAATATGTACGCAAATGTGGCATAATTCACGCACGATACCATAAAAATAAGTATATCACAATCTCAGAAAGAGGCGCAATAATATATGCTAAAGCACAGAGATCATTTTCATGGAAGCGACCTTGAAGCAATCGAGGCAGCTTACGGAATAAAAAAAGAAGACATAATAAGTTTTTCGGCCAACGTAAACCCCTTAGGACTCTCAAGCAAGTTAAGAACAGAATTATCAGAGCATCTTGACGTCATAACCTCATACCCCGACAGGGAGTATACCGCTCTTCGCAAGGTTATTTCAGAATATGCTTCCTGCAGACCCGAAAATGTAATGGTAGGCAACGGTTCAACGGAACTTATCTCCCTGTTTATACAGGCGATTGCTCCTAAAAAGGCCATGATCTTAGGCCCTACCTATTCAGAATACGAAAGAGAGATTTCTTTAGGCGGCGGCTCTTCGCTTTATTTCCCGCTCCGTGAAGAAAATGATTTTATCTTAGATGAAAAAGACCTTATCGATTCTCTTAATGACAGCATCGACCTTCTTGTTGTCTGCAATCCCAACAATCCTACCTCAGGAGCAATTACGCGCAAGGTGCTGCGGCACATACTTGATGCCTGCAAAAGGTTTGACATTTATGTCATGGTGGATGAGACCTATGTGGAATTTGCCGAGGCTTACGATGAGATAAACAGTGTACCCCTTGCGGATATTTATAATAACATAGTGATACTGCGCGGCATTTCCAAGTTCTTTGCATCACCGGGTCTGCGCCTTGGCTATGCAATCGCCGGGGATACGGAGCTTATACGCAAAATCAATTCCCATAAAAATCCCTGGACGATAAATTCCCTTGCCGAGGCTGCCGGGAAGCTCATGTTTACTGATACGGATTATATAAATGCCACAAAGGAGCTTATTTTTACAGAAAGAAGGCGCGTTGCCGATGCTCTTAGGAGCATGGATTCGCTTAAGGTCTATGAACCTGCTGCCAACTTTGTATTATGCCGCATATTAAGGGATGATGTTAATGCCGATATGCTTTTTGACGCAACAATAAAGAAGGGGCTCATGATAAGAAACTGCATGACTTTCCCCTTCCTTGACAATTCATATTTCAGAATCTGCTTTATGAATCCCGCCGATAATGACAGGCTGCTTGAATGTATCGCTAAAACCTTATTATGATATTTGGTATCAGTACGTACCGTCGTAAATATTACCGACAGCATTTACGTTAACATATGTACCGGCAGAAGTATAATTGCTGAGCTTATTATTCTCTATATTGATCTGGTTAACAAGCTCTGAAGCTCTTGAATCAATCTGGTCTGCATAGGAGCCGCTTCCTAAGAATAAAGACTTAAGATCGTTTATATTGGCTTCCTTAAGCGCATCCGTATCAAGTGAGAGCGTATTGTCATCATTAACCGTAATCCCGATATCGGACAAAAGGTTTGAATTAGCCTTAGTGATATTTGTCATTGAAAGCGTGTTGCGCAGAATCCTGTTATTATCGGAATCTACAGAAGATTCAATGATTTCATTGTAAGAATCAACAAAGGACTGAAGTTTCTTGCCGATCTTATCCCAGTCATAGTCTGTTGTTACATTTCCATCTGCATCCTTCTTATCAACCTTCTCATAAAGGCTTGAGGCAGAAAGAGCCTCGAGGGCTGTTTTAGTCGAGGTCACGTCCGACTTAAGTGTAGTGTTGGCCTTAATGGTAGCCTTTGCCTCATCCGAGTCAACTGTGCTCGTGCTATCCTCTTTAGCATAATAAGCCTTTGTGATCTTAGCATAGCTTCCGTTCTTTATGGACGCCCAGTCAGAAAGCAGGCTCGAAGATGAGTCTGAAGAACTTGTTGTCAAGCTGCTAAACAAATCAGAATAGCTTGATGATGAAGATGATGAACTTGAAATATCAAAAATTGATGACATAATACCACTCCTTTCGCATCCGTGCTCCGGTATCCTGTGTTGCGTTTAAAATACACTTCTCTTTCTACTTCTTGATCGCATTTACAATTGCAATCAGTATACACGATCCAACTACACCCACGATTATCTGTCCTACTGTATTATTAGCCCCGATTCCGATAAGTCCGAAGACAAAGCTTCCAACTGCACCGCCTGCTATTCCGAGAATAATATTAAGTAAAAGACCGTTTGATTTCTTCATAATAAGGCTGGCAAGATAGCCTGCGACTGCACCTATTACGATACTGACAAGTAAACTCACGATTGTAATAACCTCCGTTTTAAATATACCGGCATGAGAGCTATAGACTATATTTGCTGTGTGCATACCTGGCTTTAGTATAAATTATATCGGATAAAAAAGCAATAATCCGTAGGGCTTTGCCACCCATATTCCGTGAATATTCCGTGAATATTCCGTGAATTCCTCCCGC
>R03__coassemble_468_pt1 | contig 23154 bp, 21 predicted proteins | sample R03__metabat2_low_PE_060 | metagenome-assembled genome bin R03
AGGCGCTCCGTCAGCGGCTTACTTATAATATCACCGTAAAATATCGTTGTCAACGATTTTTTTGCTTGATTTTACGCGGTTTTTTAATATTAAAATCCGGACACAAGATGTTGTGCCCGGAGTATTTTTTTCCTACTAATATCACAGAATAAAAAGTATTTTTGGCCCTGCTATCATGTCATTTAACAAATCTGAATAACATATTTGTATTGAATAAAAATTTAAGCAGCTGACTTTTCGATACTTCATCGAGCATCCATGTGCTGATATCATCTCCTAAGAACATAAGAACTATAAAAAAGAACAGCCACACAATAATAACCCCTATCATTAAGCTTGTTCCGAGACCGCATAATTTATTAAAGGTCCTAAGAACCGGTATCCTGTTTAAAAAATCTGCCGTAAACAGCATCAGCCACAGAATCAGCCATAAAGCAGCTACCAGAACGATAAATGTTCCTGCCTTAATCATCATCCCGGCCAGATATCCCGATATGTATTCTTCAAACACCGTTGCCGCCAGAGCCTTATACACTGCCTCCGTGTTATTTTCTATTAAAGCCTCTGTAATAAGTTCCGGCAAATCATATGATTGTATTGTTTTTATCTGATTATCAGGCAATGTATTGTCAAGGGCCGCATTTTTCTCCTCAAAAATATCAACTACCTTCTGCCTGACATTATCATATAAAGGTGTCTTATTCATGATAAAACTGTTTGCATAAGGAGCAATCACCGTTACTGCCATAATTATGACAATCAGTCCCACCAATGTGATGACTATCCTTAAGAAACCTTTTTTATAACCCCTTATAGCACATATCGCCAAAAACGCAGCTATCGCTATAAATAAATAATTTAACTCCATTTACTTTAACTGAATCTCCTCCATGCCGTCACCTGATACAAGCAAAAATCGCGTCTTATTGGCTGTCGGAATAAGAGTAATAGCCGATTCCTTAAAAGATCCCTCAAACTTCTTAAGACCCTGCATATTATAAATCACACACTCATTCGCATTATAAATTATCGCAAGATCCTTATGGAACAGTATGTCCGTATACTCAAGTTCAAATTGCTGGGACATCACAAGATTTCCAGCCGTATCATAAACCTCCATACAATAAGGCAACTGCCCTTCCTCTCCCTCATATACAAGACCTATATATTCCTCATTATTAAAAACGCTTAGTATCTGCTTATCTATGGAAACTTCAAATTTCTTTTCCGGCTTCTGGTCACCTTCGAATACGGCAAATATATTATCACCCACAATAAAACTTGTCTTCTCATTCATAAATTCCAGATAAGAAACAACCGTATTCGAGTAATTATATCCGCTTACTAAATTATCAATCTCATTCTGTCCGACAGCACCAAAATTATAATATGCAACTGAAGTAGATATTATTCCGCTGTCGATATATAAATATGAAACCGCCAGCATTATCCCATTATCGGAAATATCAACGTCCACAGGATAACCGCTTTTTGCCATAGTTGTTCTGTCACTGGCTATATTGGTCCCCGCCGCATCATATAACTTTACCCACGTAACATCATCATCTTCCAAAACAGCCGCAACAATGCCTGTACCGGACACGCAAAAGCTTCTTACCGGTATCGTAGTATCTATCTTACCCTGCAGACCGCTGCTGTTAAATACATATATTACAGCGTCCTTGTAATCTCCGATGGCAATGTAATCTTTGCATACATCCACTAAAGGATTCTGCATTTCAAAGGTCTCATTCCATATCATTTCATTATCCATACTGTATAATGAAGCACCATCCTGGCTGTACCTTAGAACATTGCCGTTTAAGTTAAGAAAATGCGCATTTGCACTCTGCGTATAATCCAGTTTGCGGAATACGTCATAGCTTGTATATACCATTCGCTGATAATTGTAATAAACAGCAATAACAACTACCACCAGAATAGCTGTAATAAGTAAGACTCTGTATAATATGGCAAGCTTATGTTTTTTCAGCTTCCTCTTGAATTCTTCCTGATTATCTTCGTACTTTTCTTTAAAGTATTCGTTTACTTCGCCCATTCTTTACCGTTTCCCTTCCGGGAAAATCATACGATTCCTTATATGCTGATATCAAGACAAAGGCGCCCTAAAATATAGGACGCCTTTTACTACTTTTATAACTTTACTGTAAAAAAGCTTTTACTTGTTTATAAATACCTTCTGCATCCAGCTCATATTTATGAATAAGTGCTGCTGCCGATCCTGATTCACCGTATCTATCCTGCATTCCTATTTTCATAACCTTTGTCGGACATTTTTCAGATAAGACATCACATACGGCACTGCCTAATCCTCCGATTACCGAATGCTCCTCAGCTGTGACAACCTTTCCTGTCTTCTTTGCTGTTGCAACAATAAGCTCCTCATCTATGGGCTTAATTGTGTGGATATTGATAACCTCTGCATCAATACCGTCTTTAGCAAGCATCTTCGCAGCTTCCACTGATTCGGGAACGGTAAGTCCTGTTGCTATAATGCTGACATCTTTACCTTCCTTAAGAACAACGCCCTTTCCCATTTCAAACTTATATGTAGCTTCATCATTGAATACGGGAACAGCTGCTCTTCCGAATCTTAAATAAACAGGACCTTCATATTCATATGCAGCCTTAACTGCAGCCCTTGCTTCCACATCATCTGCAGGATTGATAATAACCATTCCGGGAATAGTACGCATTAATGCAATATCTTCATTGCACTGATGTGATGCACCATCTTCACCTACGGAAATGCCCGCATGGGTAGCTCCGATTTTAACATTAAGATGAGGATATCCAACAGAGTTACGAACCTGCTCAAATGCTCTTCCTGCCGAAAACATTGCAAAAGAAGAGCAAAAAGGAACCTTACCTGTTGCTGCAAGTCCTGCTGCAACGCATGTCATATTTGCTTCCGCAATACCGCAGTTTATGTGCTTCTCGGGATGTGCCTTTGCAAAAATACCGGTCATTGTCGCTGCTGCAAGGTCAGCTGTAAGCACTACGAGATCATCGTGTTCATTGCCGAGTTCAACCAGGGCATTGCCATAGCTGTTTCTTGTTGCGATTTTAACTACTTCTGACATAATGCTTCACCTACCTTTTCAAGATCTGACATAGCTATGGCATACTGCTCATCATTAGGAGCCTTTCCATGCCATCCTATCTGATTCTCCATAAATGATACATCCTTACCCTTAAGAGTCTTTGCAATAATTGCCGTGGGCATTCCCTTTGTATTCTTAGCTTCTTCAAATGCTTTTCTTATTTCGTCAAAATCATTTCCATTAATATTAATTACATGGAAATTAAATGCCTCGAACTTTTTATCGATGGGATAAGGATTACATACGTCAGTAACAGCACCGTCAATCTGAAGATTGTTATTATCTACGATTACGACAAGATTATCCAGTTTCTTATGTCCGGCAAACATAGCTGCCTCCCAAACCTGCCCTTCTTCAATCTCTCCATCACCTAATAAGGTATATACTCTGAAAGATTCATTCGAAAGTTTTCCGGAAAGAGCCATACCTGTTGCCACAGATACTCCCTGTCCTAAAGAGCCGCTGCACATATCAACGCCGGGTGTATGCTGCATGCAGGGATGTCCCTGAAGATGTGAGCCGAGCTTACGCAGTGTGGTAAGATCCTCAATGGGAAAATAGCCTCTGTTCGCAAGCGCTGAATAAAGTGCCGGTGCACAATGACCCTTCGATAATACGAAACGGTCACGATCTGCCTTCTTAGGGTCCTTAGGATCAATATTCATTTCCTCAAAATAAAGATATGTCATAATATCTGCACAGGATAATGACCCGCCGGGATGTCCTGCCTTAGCGGCATGAACAGCAGTAACAATACCTTTACGAACCTCATTGGCTGTTTTTTGCAATTCCAAATTGTTCATGATTCCCCTCCTTAAGTTTAATATCCATTATAGCCCATGAATGATTTAAGTGCTGCATCCTGGTACTTCTGGTACGTTTTCAGAAGATCCGATTTATAATCCAGATTACATCTGTTGACCATCGCCTCATACTGCTGCTTCTGTAAGTTCTGCATCTGCTGAAGCAAAAATGTCTGCTGCAGGGCATCTGCATGCTGATTAAGAAAGCTGTTCTGAATCTCTAAAGCTGCCTGATATTGCTGTGCAAGAAGTGCCTGCTGCTGTTGCTGGGCCTGCGCAAGTAATGCTGCCTGCTGCTGCTGAACCTGCGCAAGTAGTGCTGCCTGCTGTTGCTGCTGTGCAAGAAGTGCTTCCTGTTGCTGCTGTGCAAGTAATGCCGCCTGCTGCTGCTGTGCAAGAAGTGCTTCCTGTTGCTGCTGCGCAAGTAACGCTGCCTGCTGCGCAAGCAGTGCATCTGCCGCATCATCCGCACTTACGCTTTTTGCGGGAATAAGAACCAGCATTCCGGCCACTAACAACATACTACACATTTTTCCCATAGATTTAATTGATTTTCTCATGCAATTCTCCTCAAAAACAAAAATTCACACTCAACCAATTTATAATAGTATATTTTATAATCTCACACAAGCATTCCTATTTGAAAATACTGTGAAAAATTTATGACTACTTCGTCGTCCAGTAAGAATTCTGTTCTATTGAATAGTAATACTGATTAACCGGAAGAACTCTTAAATTATGAATCCTAAACACTTCCCATACCACGCCGCCATGAGCCGCCGGAACATGATAAGAAGCCACTATACCATCGGAATTATAAATCGATACCGTCGCATTCGAGGATGACATATTGTACGAAAGGGCATCTCCCCCGGTGCACGCCGTATAATCAGATACATAATATCTAAAATCATCCTGACCTATATCTTCTATATAGATTACTTCAGGTGTTGTTGATCCGATACTGTCCGTACCGCTCTTTAATATCCTTGCTGCATTCGACGAAATCACTCTTGCATCCAGATCAAGCGGAGTTGTATCCCACAACAAAATCGTTGCTACTGTATTATCACCAATATCAGGTACCGCATATCCCAAAATTGCCTGATGATCTAACTTCACAATCGCCGAAAAGAAAGAATCTTCATATCCGCCAAGAGAAACCTCTGCGGTATAACTGCCTGCCCTTATCGGAACAATCACAGCGCCTGCCTCATTTAAATTTCCGCTCCAGAGTACTTCTCCATCGGTATTGTTAATACCGCTCCTAAACTTAATCGAAGCATACGGCAATGCTTTGCTCATGTCGGTAGCATCCCTTACGAGAATTTGAAGGTTATATTCCTGCCCGTTATTCTCATAAGACATATATATAGGTTCAACGTCATACCTTCCGGAGCCATGATAAGCACTGACTCTGTGGACATCAACTTCCCGCAGCGTATCCTTTGTGGCACATATTTTATAAAGTGCCGTATCATCCGTCTCTATTTCAAAAGAATACAATCCATCGGCGTCTGTTTCACCCTCTGCAATAAGTGCTCCGTCTCCTTCGCGGTATATTGCAACCTTTGCACCTTCAAGCGGAGAATTAAATTCATCGAGAACATACCCTGTAACAACCTCTGTTTCCGTAAGACCTTTTGCAATATTGTAATTGATATAGGCCCGGTTGAGCATTGTCTTCTCGAGAAAATCATATTGTTCTACAGTTCCTTCGCTATATGTACCTATGTCTGAAACAATATATTCTGTAGCCGTATCGTTTTCGCAAAATACATATTTTACCATCACATCATCGGCAAAATAATATCTGGACTCTATTTCACCGGAGGTAATATCAATTGGGACATCAACTACTCTCTTATAATGTGTTATGTAATTTATATTCCCCAAATCATAATAATATGTAATTATCTCTGAAACATCGCCTGTATATGCAATTGTTTTGATTTTCTCTATAAGATCATTCTCCGGATTTGTGTACACTTCATAATCAAGCTTCGTTCCATCAAGAGAATACGCATACAGCCTCTTATAGTCAAAACCGTTGACCACTGCCTCAGCCGGCTGCTCGATATTTTCTATTCTCGAAAAAACATTATCCCTCCAGGATAAGCTCTCGTCCCTTTTGTTCGGTGTAAAGATTATATTGTCAAAATCAATATATCTCGTCTTGCTGTCACAAAAAGAAGATAAGTCTGCACCATGCTCATCAAGAACAGTTTCTTTCTGTTCGACTTCTTCTTCAGGCTCTTCTTCGGGCTCTTCTGTCTCCTCTGCAGTCTCTTCTACAGTTTCTTCAACTGCTTCGACCGCCTTTTTGGCCTCATAATTCTTAAACGCCTTTTTAATACCCAGATACGTTCCGGCCATGACAAATATAAGAATCACGGAATAAACAATTATTCCTATGATTGTTACCGAAAACTGATCTTTTTTTCGTTTTTTCTTATTTTCTTCTTCGTCTATGATTTTCATTATACAAATTTATACACGGTAGTAGTATCGTATTTCTGACCTTTATCAAATATCGGCTTTGCAAAACCATCCTGATTAACGCTGTTCGGATAATACTGAGTCTCTAAGCAGAATCCGCATCGTTTACCGTATAATGCAGAATCCTTACCTTCCTGAGATGCTATGCAGTTTCCGGCATAAAACTGAACGCCCGGAAGATCTGAATATACTTCCATTGTTCTGCCTGCTGCCTTTGCAACGGCTATAAGCTTTTTACTGCCATCATAATCATCTATGACATAGTTATGATCATATCCCTTAACGAGCTTTAGCTGTTCATAATCTGCATTTATGTCCTTACCGATCTTCTTAGATACGGTAAAGTCCATAACCGTTCCTTTTACGGAAGCAATCTCGCCTGTCGGAATAGCACCTGCAACCACAGGAGTATAATAAGATGCATTGATCAAAAGTTCTGTATCCTCTATTGAACCTGCATTATGCCCCGCAAGATTAAAATACGAATGATTTGTTGCATTAATGAGAGTCTTTTTATCACAAACGCCTTCATAATGGATCTCTATCGCATTATCATCGGTAAGTGTGTATGTCACACTGATATCAAGATTGCCCGGAAAACCGTTTTGGCCATCAGGCTCTTTATATGAAAACTTAACCGCATTATCGAGCACTTCTGCTTCCCACAGCTGCTTATGAAATCCCTGGTGGAAATGACTGTGCAGATTGTTTGCATTGTCATTAACTGCAAGATTATAGGTTGTACCGTCTATTTCAAATTTCGCATTTGCGATTCTGTTGGCACTTCTGCCTATTACTGCACCGAAAAAGCTTCCGTTTACAAGATAAGCTTCGCCAAAATCAAAGCCAAGCACTACATCCTCAAAATTACCCTTATCATCCGGCATAACGAGCTTAACGAGACATGCGCCTACGTTTGTAATTGCCGCCTTCGCACCCTTTGCGTTTTCAATCGTGTAAAGTTTAATGTCCTGTCCGAATACTGTTTGTCCAAACTGTTCTGTTCTAACCATTTTATCCTCCTTACAATTCAACTCGTGCATCAAGTGCTCTTGATAAAGTAACCTCATCAATATATTCAAGCTCTCCGCCAACAGGAACCCCGCTTGCAATCCTTGTTACTTTTATACCCGTGGGCTTAATCAGCTTGCTTATATACATCGCAGTTGTTTCGCCTTCAATACTGGAATTTGTCGCAATAATCACTTCATCCACGTCCTTTTGAAGTCTCTTAAGCAGTTCTGCCAGCCTAATATCCTTAGGACCTATTCCAAGAGAGGGGTTTATGGCTCCATGCAGTACATGATATACTCCCTCATATTTATGAGTTTTCTCATAAGCTGTAAGATCTCTTGTATTTTCCACGACCATAATCTGCTTTTGATTTCTTGAAGCATTCGCGCATATGGGACAGATTTCGCTGTCCGTAAGCGTATAACACTCGGAACAATATCTTATATTTTCCCGTGCTTCAACCATGGAAGATGCAAGCTTTGCAACCTGATCCTTAGGCATATTTATTATATGAAAAGCCAGTCGCTGCGCAGATTTTGATCCTATTCCCGGTAAAATAGAAAGCTCTGCTATCAGTCGGTTTATATAACCGCTGTATAAATCCATCCCTTATTGCTCCTTTATATCCCCCTAATATAACGGTTAGAAAGGAAATCCTCCGCCAATTCCCATTCCGCCTGTAAGTTTTGACATGGTATTCTGAGTATCTTCTTCCATCTTCCTGAAAGCTTCATTTACCGCTGCCATAATAAGATCCTGAAGCATTTCTATATCATCCGGATCAACAACTTCCGGTGTAAGAGTCACCTTCGTAATCTCTTTCTTTCCGGATACCGTTATTTCAACGGCTCCGCCGCCTGCTGCCGCAGTGTATTCCTTTTCCTCAAGTTCTTTCTGACTCTCTTCCATCTGACGCTGCATTTTCTGCGCCTGCTTCATCAGATTGCTCATGTTGCCGGGCATTCCCATTGCTCCGCCCGGAAATCCTCCTCTTTTTGCCATATCGTCCTCCTAAAATTCTGAATCATCTATCTCAACAGGTATTCCGAAAATATCTGCCGACGGCAGACTTTCTCCTTTTTCTTCCAATACTGATCTTGCCGTTAATTCAAAATCAACACTTTTGCCTATGACCTTAGCCATGGCACTGTTTATCTCTTCACGTCCATCATTGTTGTCAAGCAATCTAAGAATCATCGTATTTTTAACAACTATGACCAGCTTGCCGCTGACAGGATCTACCGACGGAACAGATTCCCTAAGATTTGCCCTATACATTCCTTTAGTAACTCGAATTATATCATTCCAGCTTCCCGCAATTTTTCCCAGATCCTCCTGCGTGGCCTTAGGAAGTTTTTCTATAAGATTTTTCTTCTCCTCTTCCTGTTTGCGAATAAGTTCTGCCTTTTTTTCAGCCCCTTTTGTATCCTCCGTGGTCTTAATGCCAAAATCTCCTGCTTCTATTCGCTTTTCTAAAACCCTGACTCTTTCAAGAAGTGAATCATAATCCTTTTCCATCTGAGGTCTGCAGATCTTGATGATCGCAATTTCCGTAAGAATTCTCTTCCCTGCCGCGTATCTTAATTCATTTGATAATTGGGAAAATACCCTTATATATCTGATGAGAGTCTCCGTCTCTATTGCCAAAGACTCCTCCTTAAGAGCTTTCATGTTCTCGAAACTGATGTCTACTATTTCTTCGGCATCTCTTGCGGTCTTAATAAGCAGAACGTTTCTTAAGTACCAGGTAAAATCCACTACAAATTGCGATAAATCCCTTCCCTGGACTGTTATGGTATCAAGCACGTGAATCGCATCAACAACGCTCTCCGCTGCTATTGCCCGAAGCATCAGACTGAAAACACTTGTATCTACGGCGCCCAAAACCTCCAGCGTATCCTCATAAGATATCTCTTTACCCAGATAAAATGCAGCACACTGATCCAAAAGGCTTATTGCGTCTCTCATTCCGCCTTCCGCACTCTTTGCTATATATCTGACAGCCTTATCTTCGGCCTTGATACCCTCCGCATCCATAATCTGCATTAAACGGGCTGAGAGAGTATCTATCGATATTCTTTTAAAATCATATCTCTGGCATCTTGATAAAATTGTCACCGGTATCTTATGGGATTCTGTCGTCGCCAAAATGAAAATCACATACGACGGCGGTTCTTCAAGTGTCTTAAGCAAAGCATTGAAGGCACCTGTCGAAAGCATATGCACTTCATCTATGATGTATACCTTGTATTTTGCATTTGTCGGCGAATATGCTACATTTTCGCGAATTTCTCTTATATTCTCGACACCATTATTGGATGCAGCATCGATTTCGATAACATTCATGGAATTGCCTGCTGCAATCTCCATACAGCTTCTGCAAGCACCGCAAGGGTTACCATTTTGCGGATTTTCGCAATTAACTGCCTTTGCAAGAATCTTTGCAACGGATGTTTTACCGGTTCCTCTCGTACCGCAAAAAAGATACGCATGCCCTATCCTGTTCGATATTATTTGATTTTTCAATGTCTTTACAATGGCATCCTGGCCTTTTACATCATCAAAGACAGCAGGACGCCATTTTCTGTAAAGCGCAGTATAGGACATAGCGCTTCCTCTTTCTGTTAAATATTACAATTTAAGTTAAAGTCAATCGCCAAAGCTTATTCCGAGCATCTTGGCTTCTTTTATTATTGTCGAATCCGGATTGAGCATCTTAAGCTTACCCGCAACATCTTCCAATGGAACTTTTACTATCTCTCTGTTTTTGTAGCCTACCATGAAGCCATACTCACCTTCTAATATCAGCTTGCCTGCTTCCGCACCGAGTCTGCTCGCAAACACTCTGTCATAAGGACAAGGACTTCCGCCTCGCTGTGTATGCCCCGGAACGGTTACTCTTACTTCCTGTCCGGTTCTTTCCTGAATCTTGGCTGCCACTTCATAGGATACCGAAGGATACTCTCTCTTTGCCAGCTTTTCTTTTAATTCCTTTTTAGATAAAGCCGCATCTTCTTTAGATATAGCACCTTCTGCCACTGCTAAGATCGTAAATCTGCTTCCTCTTTCATTTCTTAAGTTGATTGCCTCGACAACCTTGTCTATATCATAAGGAATCTCCGGGATAAGTATAATATCCGCACCACCTGCCATTCCGGCATTTAATGTAAGATATCCTACCTTGTGTCCCATTACTTCCACGATAAATACTCTGCCATGTGAAGCAGCTGTTGTATGGATGCAGTCAATACAGTCTGTTGCAATATCAACGGCTGACTGGAATCCAAAAGTCATATCCGTTCCCCAAAGGTCATTATCTATTGTTTTAGGAAGAGTAATAACGTTAAGACCTTCTTCTCTGAGCAGATTGGCTGTCTTATGGGTTCCGTTTCCGCCCAGGATAACAAGACAGTCGAGCTTTAGCTTATAATAATTCTGCTTCATTGCTTCAACTTTATCCGTACCCTTTTCATCCGGCTCACGTATTGTCTTAAAAGGTGTGCGGCTGCTGCCGAGTATTGTTCCGCCAACGGTAAGGATTCCGGAAAAATCACGGCCTGTCAGCATTTTAAAATCACCATATATAAGGCCCTTATAACCATTTAAAAAACCATATATCTCCACATCCTGTCCGCTGTTAAGCAAAGATTTTACAACTCCGCGCATTGCGGCATTTAATGCCTGACAGTCACCACCACTTGTTAATAATCCTATCCTTTTCATAGCGCACTTCCTTTCCTAATAAAAGATTTAACGCAGATACAAAGATAATTATACTCTAATTTCCATTTTCACTCAACAGAATTTGAGTTTACATTGACTTAGAAGATATCATTGTATTATAATTTGTGACGTGCTCATTACGTGCACAGCAATGCAGACGTATCGAAGTGGTCATAACGGGGCGCACTCGAAATGCGTTTGCCCTCCGGGGCACGAGGGTTCGAATCCCTCCGTCTGCGCTATAATACAAAACAGCTCAGGTTTTTCTCCTGAGCTGTTTTGTACTTCATATAATAAACTATCGGTTCGGGATTTATTCGTAATCCAGCATTTCATCCATATTTTCATTAAGAGACTTTATATATTCCCTCATCTCATCCTTAAGTTCGGGACTGCGCAATGCAAACTCTATATTAGCCTGAATGAAGCCGCTCTTGGTACCCACATCATATCTATGACCCTTAAAGTCATAAGCATACATAGCTTCTTCCTTGGACAATCTTCTTAATGCATCCGTAAGCTGGATCTCTCCGCCTGCTCCTGCGTCCTGTGTCTCCAAAAATTCAAAAACAGACGGTGTAATAATATATCTTCCCAAAATTGCTATGTCGGAAGGCGCATCCTCTATCTTGGGCTTTTCAACTAAATCCTTGACCTTATATATCCTGTCATCAATAAGCTTGCAATCGGCTATTCCGTATTTATTGACAACCTCATGAGCAACCTTTTGTACTCCGAGCACGGAAGTTCTGTACTCATTGTAGACATCTATCATCTGCCCTAAGCAAGGTTTTTGGGATACTACAACATCATCACCTAATAGCACGGCAAAGGGCTCATCACCGATAAAATGCCTTGCTGTCAATATAGCATGACCTAAACCTCTCGGCTCCTTCTGCCTTATGTAATGAATATTGGCCATCTCGGAGATCTGCTTCACCATCTCGAGCATTTCCGTCTTGCCGCTTCTCTCAAGCTCAAGTTCAAGCTCTATCGATCTGTCAAAGTGATCCTCTATAGACCTCTTATTTCTGCCGGTAACGATAATAATATCCTGTATGCCGGAAGATACCGCCTCTTCGATAATATATTGGATAGTAGGCTTATCTACTATTGAAAGCATTTCCTTTGGCTGCGCCTTTGTCGTCGGCAAAAATCGAGTGCCAAGGCCTGCTGCCGGAATGATGGCCTTTGTAACCTTCATAACATTCACCCTCCAATATTCAATTCAAACAATTTACTCAATCGTAAGAATATCCGTAAAACCTGTTACGTCAAAAATCTCTTTAATCTCGGGTTTTACATTTACAACCTTCATGCTGCCCTGCTTGTTCATCTGCTTCTGTGCAGATAATACAACTCTTAAACCTGCAGATGATATATATGAAAGATCAACAAAATCCAGAACAAATTCTGTAATTCCGTCAAGACAGGTTTTAATCTCATTTTCAAGTTCAGGAGCTGTTGTTGTATCAAGCCTTCCTTCAATTGCTATTGTAAGTTTATCATTTTCTTTTGATTTGGATATTGTCATTTTCATACTTCCTTTCCGCAAAAAATTAAACTCCCCTAGATAATAACCCAAATATTGCTTAGTTGCAAATATCTTTTGCTTCTTTACATCTATTTACATCTATTTTTAACATCTTTAACATTCTTGTATTTTTCTCCGTTTCCTTTTACAATGAATTAGCCATGTAAGAATGTAATGAGCTTTTTTGTTCAAATAAATAAGAAAGTATAGAGAGGATGTATGAATACTAAACGCTTGGATTATCTCGATATGGTAAAGGGAATCGGTATATTTTTCGTTGTGCTTGGTCACATAGAATATATCAGCAATCCCCTGCGCGTATGGATATCTTCTTTTCACATGCCCCTTTTCTTCGTTGTTTCGGGACTCCTTTTGGCAATAAAGGATGAACCCGAGCGTGATTTTTCCACGTGCCTTAATAAGAAATTCAAAGCAATCATTATTCCATATCTTTGGTTTTCTCTTATGTATTTTTTTATTGATATCGCAAATGTTACTTTCCTAAACAACATTGATATGCATACTTTTATCGTTGATACGATATCCTCCGTAACCTTCTATGGCATGTCCGTGCTGTGGTTTTTACCGGCTATTTTTATTGCAAACATCGCTTTTTTGTGGCTTAAAAAACATGCACCCGATAAATTTATTATTCCTTTTTTGATCATCTTCGCACTCATTTCATACATGATACAAAGGCTCTGCCTAAATCCCCTGTATGAAGCTTATCAGGACTCACTGCTTATCACCTCTTTAATTAATTTTATAAGGGTATTTCTGCGGGCTGCGATCGGCTTATCCTTTGTCGGATATGCATATTATTTTCACAAGCTTGCCGCACGCCTGATTCCGGATTTTGTTAATTCCGATAAAGTCTTAAACAAACTTATCTTATTCATTACCGGAGCAATAATGCTTATTATAAATATTTATCTGTCAACGGTTAATGGTGCCGTTGATATGCATTATATAATCCTTAATAATGTTGCTTTGTATTATCTTGGAGCATTTTTAGGATGTTACGGCATTATTTTCATATGCAAGAGCATTCCGTCCGTTAAAATAATCACTTATTACGGTCGTAATTCCCTTATAGTTATGGCCTGCCATGTCAACTTTTTTATCTTATATGCATCACTTAGAATAGCATTTAAGATTGATCAGTACACAACCTTTGCAAAGCACTATATCTTCTTGGCTGTAACTATGGTATGCACCTTCCTGCTGTCTGCAATAGTAATAGAAGCAATTCACCGCTTCTTTCCTTTTGTTCTCGGAAAGCCGTTTATCAATCCTTTTAGTAACAATCAGAATCGTGAGGGCATATGACTACTACTGTAAAAAGACTTGATTATTTGGATATGGCAAAAGGCATCGGAATGGTTCTCGTTCTGATGGGACACCTTCAGGGTGATAGGATTTTTGAATTATCTCCGTATTTTCATCCGATGTGTGTATTTATTTTTTCTTTTCACATGCCTCTGTTTTTCCTTATATCGGGCATCCTGATGCGGATTAAAGAAGATTCTTCTTCTAAATCCCTCTCAATAAAGGAACATATTACAAAACGGTTTAAAGGTATAATGATCCCTTATCTTTGGTTTTCATTATGCTATTTTTCCGTTGTCGTCTTTGCTCTTATAAAAGGAACTATTGCCGTAAATACCCTGCTTGTTAATTTGTGGTACATTATAAGCTGCTATGGCATGAATGTATTATGGTTCCTGCCGGCACTGTTCTTCGGAGAGATTCTTTTTATAATAATTAAGCAGAATTTTTCCGGAAGAAAATTCTACGGCATTATCCTGATATCTTCGACAATCTGCTATGTTCTGGCATATATATTGACAACTCTTTCCTATGATACGGCCATTTTAATGAGACTTCATGAACTTGCGATCGTAATACTGCGGCCTGTTTTGGTATGCGGCTGGATTACTGCCGGCTATACACTCCACGGCTTCTTCTCTTCTAAAACTTCGAAAAACATTATTGTAAGAACCCTTCGGTTTGCGGACAATTCCATAAGTTCTGAAAATACCGAAAAAAACGTTCTTTTTAAATGCCGCTTCATGTATATTCTTATGGGAATAGCCATGCTTGCGCTCTGCGCCATACTCTCATTTGTCAATAACGGTGTTGATTTCAGATCCCTGGTTTTAAGAAATGCTTTCTTTTATATTCTCTGCTCACTCCTTGGAAGCTACGGACTTATTTCCATATGTAAGGGACTCCCTAAAATAAAACTTCTCTGCTTCTGGGGTACGGGCTCTCTTATTTTTATGGCGGTTCACAATTCCGAAACCGTACTTTTTTATGCGCTTAAAGCAGCAATGTTTGTAAATCAGTATTTAACCCATGCAAGAGGTTACATCTGCTATCTGATAATTCTTGGAATAATTCTTATATATACATCACTCATGATCATACTGATAACTAAATATCTGCCGTTTATGTTAGGAAAGCCCTTTACCTTCAAAAAAACTGCAAAAGCAGCAGAAAAAGAAGATTAAAATAAGCCCCTTGCGATTGATGGAATCTTCAATGCAAAGGGGCTTTTTACAATATTTTTATAATATTTTTTTAATTCTGATTTTCCTTATGTCTCTTCTCAGCTCTTTGAAGCCGCAGCTTTTCCTGCTTCTCCTTTATTTCTTCAACATCCTCATAAGGTATGATTTTCTTGGTCTTAACGACATAAACATTTCCGTCATCGGCCTTTTTCATGCGGATCTTGCCCTTAATATAACCGTGGCGCTTGCAATAACTGACAGCGTAATAATGTCTGCCATTGACCGAAAACCACTTGATTATCTTGCGTGTATGCCTTCCGCAGTGATAGCATTTCATGCTCGTTACGACTTTATCGGACATTGCATCTGTTTTATCCGCAAATTCCCTTGAGATAAACTTTGTATAAGTCTTGAATTTAGCATGAACCTCGTCTTTTTTATTCTGAGGAAGCATAAATAAATCGTAAGATAAGTAATCCTCTACCTCCTTATGCTCCTTGTTGATTCTCTCCAATATTCTGGCCGTATAATAAGCATCACTGTAAGCATGATGAAATTCTTCATCCTTCTCAATGTGCATCTCATCAATGGCATATTCAAGTGCCCGTCTTATCTTACCGTCCTCATAGGCTAAGCTATAGAGCTTTTGAACATCAAGGAACGGCAGCGGCTTGGTAGTAAGCTCATCCATGCCGTAATAGCACATATTGCGCTGAAGCTCCGTTAAATCAAGGGTTCCCCAGATGCAGAATCGATAGTCCTTGCCGCACCACAGAAGAAAATCCTTCATCACTTCTTCAAAGGAACGACCGTTTGCAAGTGCTTGCGGATCAAGGTGTATTATTTTGGAGGTCATATAATGCATGGTCTTATAGATCTGAGGTCTGATTATCTCCTCAAACTTATCTGTTATCTCCATTTTCCGGTTAAGTTTAACCGCACCTATCTCTACTATTTCAAAGGGGACACCACATCCTTTGTCAATCTTTCCGGGTGCCTGATTCCATTCTAAGTCAAGAACTATATAATTCATTATTTTCTCCGATATAAACCTATAGCAGAGAACATTATACCCTTTCGGGAAAATCATTTCAATGGCAGAACAGCTTCTCTATATATGAATGATATTCGGCTATTGATTTAAGATGACCTGCGGTGTAGATTCTCCACAATACATATATGGGATTATCAAGATTGGCTGTTTGCTCCTTGCTGTCATCAATCTTATTACACATATCCATAAGAGCAATATGTACGTTGTTTAAATGTGAATATGAAAAAAATCCGCTTCTTATTCCATAATACAATTCCTTTGGCTTGCATTCATCCGGATAGATTTTGTGATTTGCCCTGAAATATGAATTATTAAACGTATAAAGATAAAAGGCAAAAATATTTTCCTGCGGCAGCCGCCTTAATGTCTTCATAAAAGGCATGAGTATCTCTTCTCCTAAAGTTGTAGGAATAAGAACAAATACAGATAAACACACCTGCCTAAAGATCATGCTCCTATCGTAAAATTCAAACAGGCTTTCGTACTCCTTGCTGCTGCATTCCTTTACCGGAAAAATAAGCATTTCCCTGAGAATTTTTTTAAATGTCTTCTTAACAAATTCTCCCGACAGATAAAAAGATATCTCTTTGATAAACAGAACAAAATTTTCGGAATTTTTAATAATGCTTTCTCTTTCCAAAGGAAAACCGATATAATTTTTTGCAAAATTAAAAATCGTCTTCCTTATAAAATCAAGAACCACGGCATAGTCCTTTTCCGAAAGAGTCTTTACGCCTGTATGAATATAATTACAAAACGGAATTACGCTTTTATTAAAGTTTTCCTCATCCTCCGGCGTAAAATAATGCCTTTCATCCGACCAGGCATTTGACAGCAGCGATAGAAATTCATTGATTTGAAACATGATAAGATACCCCTCCTTAAGTAAATAATGATAAAATGGTTTTTTCCAAAGCAGTAACTCCCCTTAACGATATTGCTTTGGCAGATGCATTTTCACAGAAAAAACTATGCGAAAATACGTAGAAATGGTATCATACTGTAAATGTCTTTAATAGACTTGTAATAAAATAGTGTACAACATATTGTGGGGCTTTTTACAGTTCTTCACAACATATCGATTTTGGCGGACTGATGCTTATAAGGAGAAATAATGAGACTTCGTAATATTACCGGATCCAAAGAATTTATAGCAGAAAATGAATTTGTTGTTCATGAACCTCAAAATTACAAAGGACTCTGGAATAAAGAAATATTCAGCAATAATAATCCCATTCATATAGAGGTCGGAATGGGCAAGGGGAGATTTATAATGGCTTTGGCGAAGATTCATCCCGACATTAATTATGTCGGCATCGAAAAATTCTCTTCCGTTCTCTATCGCGGTATTCAGAAGATGCAGGAAGAACCCCTTGATAATGTGGTTTTTATAAGAATGGATGCAGAATATATATGTGACGTTTTTGGCGCAGATGAAATAGATAAAATTTATCTGAATTTTTCCGATCCCTGGCCTAAGGACAGACATGCCAAAAGAAGACTTCCCTCCCACCAGTTTTTGGAAAAATTTTCCCATATACTAAAAAAAGGCGCTCCTCTTGAATTCAAAACAGACAACAGGGCTTTATTTGATTTTGCCATGGAAGAAGCACCCATCGCCGGCTGGACAATAGATGAATATACCTATGATCTCCATCATGATGAAAAGATGAACCGAGGCAATATCATGACCGAGTACGAAGAGCGCTTCTCCTTAATGGGCAATCCCATATGTAAATATGTAATACATCATTAACAATTCCCGTATTCACTTACGGATCGTAATTACTTATCAAAAGTATCATAGAAAGAAAAGCTGATATTTTTAAGTTCTCCTGTTTTCTCGGAAACAATCTCCATTCTTCCGGCCATGACCGAACTTGTATCTACTCCTCTGTCCTTCTTTATCGGAACTATTCTTATTACCATGCTTGTGCCCATAGCTCCGTTAAGCCTTTCATTGATTTCTTTTAAGCCGATCTCCCATTTATTGCCATTATAATAATTATCAGCTACCATATGACCGTTAATAAACGCCTGGCCGACATCACCTATATAATCAATACTCATGATTATATCTTTTTGCTTTGCAATTTCTTCTTTATCAGGAAGTGTTACCTCATATTTTAGATATCCGCATTGGGTATAATCAGCTTCTTTAGTGTCTGTTCTGCGGGTAAAAGTGATTTTCCCATCATCTATAATGATGTCCTCCTCACTTATAATAAATTCCTTCTTTCCTTCTTTCTTATACTCATAAAAATCAAGAGCCTGCTGCCGTAAAAGAGTTACTATATGTATCTCTTTGCTTTTTGTATTATCTTCACCGGTTAATACAATTTCCTCATCAAAAAGAGTGTTTCCTTCATATATTTTTGATACTCCGTCTGCATCTGCATCATTTTTGCCTGTTTTGATGTCAAATACATATTTAGGAGTCATCCCATTCGGTGCATAAAAGAAATATGTGATTTTATCGGTTTCTTCAATAACTGATAAAGGCTGAATGCGCCCCCATTTCAGGGTAATCCCGCCCCCAAGGGATAAATTAAACGGAAGTATTGCATTTTCTTTTGCAGCAATATCTATACCATCGATTATTATTTCTTCATGTTTTGTCTTAATTAATATTTCCCGATTGGCAAAATCATGATTCGCCGCATGATCCTGATAATTGTTAATAAATACAAATCCCCGCCTGCCGTCTGTTCTTACTGCATATCTTAAGCTGTCAATATCCGAAGGCTCCATATTTGCAGCATTATCGGGAAGTACCGTCTTAAGATCGGCTAAGCATTCTCCGAAATTTGTCATAAACAGATGAATGCACTTAAGCCTCTTGTAGCTCTCTCTTACCTGTCCGAATTCACCGATGGGTGCCTGAAAATCATACGTGATTTTAGGGCACTGACCCTCATTCATGAATTCTGCCTTCTCTCCCTTAGGATTAGAGCCGCCGCAATACATATAATAGCCCAGAAAATTACAGCCACCTGCCAGTTTAATATTGGCCATGGCGTCAACACTTTCCGGATCTACTTTGAATCTGTACAAATAAGTAACGTTCATCCCGCCGCCCATTTCACAACAGGCATAGGGCATGCTCTCAGGTTCATATGCCGGCTCAAAATTATATGCTTTCGGCATTTCATTATTATGATAATCTCTGTAGATATATTCTCCTGTAAGCGGATGTTCTCCTTTATAATTTAAGAAAATCCACGGCATATAAGCATAGCCGCCCCACAGCGGCATAACCTCATCTGTCGGAGCCATCGCGCCGCCCCAGGCTGTTCCCGTATAAAAGGGAGTATCTATTCCTGCTTCTTTGGCAAGTGCTTTAAGTGAAGGTATATAATTCTCATCCCTTATGGAATCAATCCATTCATCGGTGCTTCCGTATGTTATCTCCCAGGGTGCGGACGAGTGCATATACTCATTTTCAAGCTGCGTAGCTATAATAGGTCCTCCATCCTTAAACAGCAGCCCTTCTACCTGTCTGCCTATCTGATCATATAAAAGCTTCGTCTGAGCCATAAATCCATCAGATGCGCACCGCACGTCGTAAGGCTTTCCTAGTACCCAGTCAGGCATTCCGCCGTTTCTGACCTCACCATGATCAAAAGGCCCTATTCTTAATATCACATACATGTCGTGCTTCCTGCAAAGCTCAATAAATTTTCTTAAATTCTTATTGCCTGTAAAATCAAACCGGCCTTCTGTTTCTTCATGATGAATCCAGAATACATAGGTTGAAAGAATATTTACCCCACCCATTTTCATTTTAAGAATGGTCTCTTCCCACTTACTCTCATTTACTCTTGAAAAATGCATTTCACCGGAAATCCCCATAAAGGGCTTTCCGTTTATTCTCATATAGTAATTGGTAAAATCAAGGATGCTTCCGTCTGCTGACGTTCCCAAAAAGGTATCTGCTAAAGTATATATTTCTTTCTGCTTAAAATCAGTAATATTTATTTCATTCATGCAGTTAAACCTCTCTTAAAAACTATTTTATCTAAAAAAATAAATCTATTGTCTTTTTCAAATAATAACTATTTAATATTTACTGCTTAAGTATGCACAGGGCCAGTTCGCCGAGCTCTGAATTCCAGAGCATACTGTATTCCGGAAGACTTACAAGAAACTTTTCGGATAATTCTTCCGCCTCGAATACTCTATGGCTTATAAGTTCAAAAGAATCTTCTTTTTCTATAAGATATAATGCCCCTTTTGCGATACTTTGGATAATCTGCACATATTCTATCAGTGCCATTTTTGTGATTTCCGTAAGCTTAACACCTGTAATATTGGTCGCTATCTGCGTTATGATTCTTTTATCCGCAATAACCGTTACCGTATACCCCTCTTTATATACCATCTCATAATACATTGCATTGGAAACTTTTCTGCCTTCATATTCTGCATCGGCAAGAACAGCATTTATCCTGATAAAATCACGTCCGAATCTCTCTATTTCTTTCCTAAGAGTCATCTTAACGTCGTTACTGTATTTTTTATATCTGCTGGCAACTTTTCCTGTTATTGCAAGATCCTCTATGAGAATATGTCCAAAAAGCCAGCCTGTTATAAGTGCAACAAATTCTTCAACAACTTCCGGTGCAAATTGAGATTCGCTAAGTCGCTTTTCAAATTCAGGAAGAACCACTTCCTTAAGATTATCATGTATCGCTTTATGATTATAATACCCTTGATAACCTATCTGAAGCATGTAGCCTTCTTCTTCTTTAAAATGCAGAATCGTATATGATTTAAGGAAATTAATCGCCTGCATGCAGGCATAGCCTTCATTGTCATAATTATGCGAATCCATAACATTGCTTATATCACTGACCAGTTCAAATAATTTCTTATGGGCCTTATCTACATAATCAACACCGATACAGTATTCATCTTTCCATATGATTTCACCTTTAGACATGTCAAAGCCTCCTCGTATTTATCAGAATCGCCCGTAAATAAAATCCGCCGCATTAAAATTCATCCCATAGTAGCCCCAGCATATGATCATCGTAAACAATGCTCCAAATACTATTATTCTGAATACAAAATTCTGCCGGTTAATAAAATCCCTGAAATCTTCCTTTTGTGATATATAGGACACTATAAAGAGCATTATCAAACCGAGAATCAAAATCCCCCACTCTGCCCTGTCAATACCAAGCTCATATAAAGATTTATCAAAAAATATCCATATATTAAACTGCGAAAAGGCATTTTTCCACATCTTAAATCCTGCCTCTAAGGATTCCGCTCTAAAGAATGACAGTCCTATTATAAATAAAAGAAATGTCCTTATTCTCTGAAATAGCTTATAGCTTTCACATTCCGTATTGATGTGCATGATTTTCTTGAGAAAATCAAATACCGGTGTTAAAAGCTCACCTATAACTATAACTGCCCACATATAAAGTCCTACACCAAAGATGTAATTCCATCCTCCACCGTGCCAAAGTCCTATTAAAAACCATGATACAAGAAGTGATAAATGAAGCGGCAGATTCCATTTCTTTTCATAGCCTTTACCAAGCTTGCTTTTACAGAATTTTCTGAGATTTCTGAAGAATTTGCTGCGCTGCAGGGGATAGAGGATATAGTCTCTTAAAAAACCTCCGAGCGTAATATGCCATCTCCTCCAGAATTCGGATAATGAAGTTGAATAAAACGGCGTATCAAAATTCTCCGGAAGATGAATATTAAGAATCTCGGCAAAACCGAGAACTATATCCATAAGACCGGAAAAATCAAAATAAAGCTGAAGAGCAAACATTGCCGCTGCTACCCATACATAAAAACCTTTGTAAACTTCGTATGCGGAATAAACGGAAGAGACGATAACAGCAAATCTCTCCGCCATAACCATCTTCTTAAATAATCCCCATAAAAGGCGTTCACCGCCTCTTACAAGATTTTCATAACTGAATCTGTTTTTCTCGCCGAAAAGCCCCGATTCCATTTCTTCATATCTGACTATAGGTCCACTCAGCATTTGAGGGAAGAACGACGCAAATAAAATTGCTTTTCCGGGATTCTTTAGCGGAGTAACCTTACACCAATATACATCTGTAACATATCCGATAAGTATCAGATCAAAATAAGATATACCCATCGGCGCATATTCTTCCATTGTAGCCGTAAATTTATTAAGAGCAGTAAAATCAGATGTGCTTTTGCAGGCAATCATAATATTTTTAATGATGTCCGCAAAAAAGTCAGAATATTTAAAAAGAACAATCGCCAGTACATCAAATATAAGAACTGCCGTATATACTGCTTTTCTATTGCTTTGATCTTCACCCATAAACATTGTAGCCAAATAATTAATGAGCACAATTATAAGGAAAATCACTAATCCTGCCGGTGTATCATTCATCCAGTAGTAGAAAAGGCTTCCCATTAGCAGCCATATCCATTGAAAACTGCCCGGAAGCAGGAAATATACAATCATCACCATTATAAAAAACAGTAAAAACGGTAAAGAATTAACCAGCATATTAAAATCCTCTCATAAAATAATTACGCATATATTCTAACCTATAATCAACATATGTGTAAAACTATATTTAGATAAAACAAAAACGCTCTACCAAAGTAGAGCGTAAATAGCGGGGACAGGATTTGAACCTGTGACCTTCGGGTTATGAGCCCGACGAGCTGCCAGACTGCTCCACCCCGCGTCGTATAAAAAAAGGGGATAACCCCTAAAAATGGGAGAGAGTGGATTCGAACCACTGAAGGCGTTGCCAGCAGATTTACAGTCTGTCCCCTTTGGCCACTCGGGAACTCTCCCACTTATGAATATCCTTAAAAAGGATAAAGCCGATGATCGGACTCGAACCGATAACCTGCTGATTACAAATCAGCTGCT